>Ga0208592_1000288_pt1 | contig 15281 bp, 9 predicted proteins | sample LakMenE18May10ns_FD_150712 | JGI IMG/M metagenome (GOLD analysis project Ga0208592, IMG submission 150712) | Freshwater microbial communities from Lake Mendota, WI - 18MAY2010 deep hole epilimnion ns (SPAdes) | ecosystem: Environmental > Aquatic > Freshwater > Lentic | place: Lake Mendota...
ACAATGTAACTTTCTCGTACTTCAACCGCCGATGCTGGCGCAGTAAAAGAAACAGCAGTTGCCGACAAAATGCACATGGCAATGCAGGCAGTTGTTCGCCTGAAATTGACCCGCTTCATCTTCCTAGTTTATGAACTCCATATTCAGAGTTCGGTAAGAAATCAGAAATTAGCGGACCCGGAAAGCCTTGACAGTGAAGCTTGACTTCTTGATCTGCTTCATTTTGAGGGTCACCAACTTCTTCGTGGTGGTGAGGAGGTACTTGCCATTGCGGTACACATCAACTTTGCCCTTGCCTGAAATACGCAGTGTCACCTTGTCAACTGTGCGGCTCACCACAGACACTTTCGGCGCTGCATTCGTACTCAGCGAGTCTTCGGCATTTGCGGGTACTGCGTTACGAACCGGGACCAGAGTGGTAGGAGTTGTTACTACAGGTGCAGGAACCGTCGTTGGCGTGGGAAGTGTTGTTGACGGGGTTTCCACCGGAACTGTTGTTGGCGGCACTTCTACCTCAGCACCACCAGAGCCTGCTGCGCTTGCTACTCCGGTGAACAGCAAGAGATTTACTGAGCCAACGGGGTCGGTCACCACATTCTGGGTTGCGCTCAGCGACACAGCAGAAGCTACTGCTGCAGGGGTCAACGTGGGCGTTACTTCCAACAAGAGTGCGGCTGCACCTGCTACGTGAGGTGTTGCCATTGATGTACCCGACAACGAACGCGACGCTGTTGGCGACGAAGTTGCAGCAGAAATAATTGCTGAGCCTGGTGCAAAAATATCGACACACGATCCGTAGTTTGAGTAATACGCACGAGCATCGCTAGCTTCCGTCGCCCCAACTGTCATGGCCGATGGCTCACTTGCGGGCGACACTCCACACGCATCTGCATTTTCGTTTCCTGCAGCGACTGCCATCACAATGCCATCGGCAACTGCGCGCGCAACTGCTGCATTCATTGCTGGGGAGTACGACCCACCCAACGACAAGTTTGCAACTGCTGGCGTACCTGCGGTGTGATGTGCAATCATCCAGTCGATACCTGCAATAACTCCAGCAGTGCTACCTGAACCCGAGCAGTCGAGTACTCGAATAGGAACGATGGTTGCTTGCGGTGCCACGCCAAAGGTTGACCCAGCAACTGTTCCTGCCACGTGTGTTCCGTGACCCTGACAGTCATTTGTTCCATTGCCGTCGGAAACTGCGGTAAAGCCTGTTGACATACGACCAATAAATTCAGAATGACCGGCATACACGCCAGTGTCGATGATGTATGTAGTTACACCTAAACCAGTTTGGCGACGAGTGACGTTTCCATCTAAGGGAAGCGCACGCTGGTCGATGCGATCGATACCCCACGACGCAGCAGTGACTGGAGTAGTGGTTGGTGCTGCAGGTGCAACTGCACTCGACGAAGCCGATGCGGGGCTATTGCCTACCGCATTTGTTGCCACGACCGTCACGGTGTACAAAGTTCCGTTGGTAAGGCCAGCAATAATGCATCCGAGCTGAGTAGAGGCTGTGCAGATATTTCCACCAGGTGCAGCAGTTGCTTTGTACATAGTGATTGGCGAGTTGCCGTCACTGAGTGGAGCTGCCCACGACACGACGAGTGCACCATTTGCAGGAGCGGCCGACGCATTACGTGGAGCGCCAGGAAGCGCAGGAGGAAGTGCAGCAACAAAATTCCAGTTCAATGCAACAGTTCCGCGACGACCATTCCATCCGTCGATGGCAATTTTATATTCGGTTCCTTCAACGACGTTTCCTACTACCTTGCTCCACACGGCAGAAGAGTTTGGTGCATCGTCATTCATGCCGAGAACGTTCAATGACGCTACAGAAGTACCTGAGTACACACCCAAGAGCGTGTCGAAGTTGCTGCCCTCAGTCGTCACAGTCAATACACCATTGTTGGGAGCAACCCAGCGGTACCAAATAGACGCTGCCCCACCAACACCACCATGAGTTGGTTCGCCAGTTTCACGAGTGGCGAGCGCAGTGTTGCCCGTTGCCGTTCCTGTGATACCCACTACAACTTCTGCCGCTGCAAATGCGTCATTTGTGAGAGCCTGGAATGGTGTTGATGACACCACAGTTGATGCTGCACTGTTTCCTGCGGTGTTCACTGCGCGCACGCGGAAATAGTGGAGCACGTCGTTGTTGAGACCAGTAACAGTTGCAGCAGTAGATGTTGAAGTTCCATCGGCAAAAGTGAGCCAAGTAGTGGTGTTAGCAATTGCATATTCCACTACATAGTCGGTTACGGCAGCACCGCCATCGGAGCTCGGCGCGTTCCAAGTGAGAGCAACTGCATTATTTGTGGGCGCAGCTACTAGTGCGAGAGGAGCTGTAGGGACGCTTGGTCCAATGGGCAATGCACTTGCTACGAAACTCCAGTTGAGCTTCACCGCACCTTTGCGCGCATTCCATCCATCAACTGCAATGGAGTACTCCGTTCCAGCAACAATGCTGGCTTCCACCTTGCTCCACAACACACCCAGCTTTGGAGCATCGTCATTCACCCCAAGAACAGTGAGTGCGTCTAGAGCACTACCGGAATAGACACCAAGCAGAGTGTCGAAATTACTTCCTTGAGTGGTCACACTCAACACACCATTACTCGGAGCGGTAAAGCGGTACCAGATCGAGGCTGCTCCACCAACACCACCGTGAGCTGGTTCGCCAACTTCACGAGTAGCGAGAAGAGTGCTATCAACCACTGCGCCGGCGTTACCAAGAAGCGCGATGCCACCAGCGAACGGATCGTTGGCACCGAGAGCAAATGGACGAGCAGAAACAATATTCGATGCTGCACCCGTACCAGCAGTGTTCACTGCCTTCACACGGAACTGATAGGTCGTGCTGTTTGTCAGTGCCGTCACCGTTGCAGACAGGCTTGCCGAAACACCATCGTTGACTACTGTCCATAAGGTGCCGTCGACGCTGTATTCCACGATGTAGTCGGAGATATTGGCACCACCATTGGTGCTCGGAGAAAGCCACGAGAGCGCAACCGACGCGTTACGAGCTTCAGCGCTTAAGGTGCGCGGCGCACTTGGAACAACAATTGGTGCACTTTCAAGGCTTCCCGAATACAACAATTTGTTCGGCGACAAGCTTCCGGCATTACCAACTAGATCAGAAGTGGCATTGAGCACTAGAGCTTGAGATATCGATTCGACAGTCGCTGTTGGCGTAGCTGCGAGCAGAAGTGCTGCAACACCAGCAACGTGGGGCGATGCCATTGAGGTACCCGACAATGTTGCGCGAGCGGTATCGGAACTCATTGTTGCGGAGGTGATTCCTTGACCTGGGGCAAAAATGTCGAGGCAAGAACCAAAGTTAGAAAATGATGAGCGCACATCTGTTGTGCCAGTTGCTCCTACGGTCACCGCACCTGGTGCACTCGCTGGCGAGAAACGACACGCATTGGCGTTGCTGTTTCCCGCTGCCACTACAAACACCACTCCATCGGCAATGCCGCGGGCAACCGCTGCGTTAAGAGCTGTTGACGAAGAGCCACCCAGGCTCATGTTGGCAACCGCAGGAACTCCTGCTTGGTGGTCGCCAATAATCCAGTCGATACCTGCGATAACGCCAGAGGTGGATCCGCTACCTCTACACGACATCACTCGAACAGGAACAAGAGTTACTGACTTTGCTACTCCGTAAGTTGTGCCACCCACAGTGCCTGCAACATGTGTTCCGTGTCCGTTGCAGTCGTCAGTGCCGCGCCCGTCGGAGATAGAAGTAAACCCTGGCGCAATACGACCTGTGAACTCGCTGTGCGTGGCTCGGATTCCGGTGTCAACAACATAAGTGGTCACACCAGTACCTGAGTTGGCATATGAATACGTGTTGTTCAGCGGCAAGTTGCGCTGATCAACTCGATCGAGGCCCCATGTGGGGTTGGCTTGATCGGCAGAGATAGAAACCACAGAGTCAAGTTCAATAGATTCAACATTTGAGTTTGCAGTGAGTTCAGCAACTGCAGCAGCCGTTAAGTCTGCTGCGAAACCTGTGAAGACATTGCGGAACGAAGTGACGTTGGTAGCACCAACGGCACTAGCAATTGACTCTGCCACCGAAAAAGACGAAGTGGATTTCAAACGAACGATATAACGACCGCCAGCAACTGTCGATGTGTCCACCGCAGGAGTGTCGTCAACAAGACGAATGACTTTGTTCAGTTCAATAGAAGAAACATCAGAGTCTTTCCGAAGTCGTGCGACATCGGCGGAGTCGAGAGTGGCCACGAACCCATCGGCAGCAGAAGTGAAAACGTCGGTGACCGTATTGCCGAGTTGCATTTCCTTGCGCAATTTGCTGCTCAGGTTGCTCGCGGCGTCGAAGGTAACGATGTACTCGCCAGCAGGCGCAACAGCCGACACCACTGCAGGAGGTACGAACGTCACTAAAAGTGAAGCACCTAGTGCGCCAGCGAGCCCTGCCTTGGCGGCACGAGCGAAATGTGGGCGTGAAGATGTGTTTTTCATGGTTCCTACTTCCAGCGTACTCGCCGACACCACGAACCTAAATGAAAAAGTGATGAATGTCCCGTCAGCAAAGGTACTTATTCTTAAGAACTACCTAAGAAGAAGGTCACTTCACGGTCAATGTGGCCGAAGTGGCTTTGGCCTTTGCTTTTCCTGCTTTCACGAGCACGGTCATGCGACACTGTCCCGCCTTTTTCAGCACCAAGCTCGACTTCTTCACTGAGCAAATTTTAGATGAAGCCCTAGCTACGCGCACCGAAACCACTGACCCCTTAGGTGTAGCCACTCCCGCCACCTGAGCGGTGGCAATAAAACCTAGGGTTTGCCCAGCTGCTGTGCTGACAGCATTTGTTTGAGGTAATGAACTTGCCGTTGGCTGTGGCACAGAGGTCAACGTAGGCACGATGTCTTTCTCGCCATTTTGTGCACCGGAAATAAATGGGTTCACGCGTGGAGACTCCACCACCACCGTTGAAGTAGGCGACGACGCTGGTGTTGACGTCGTTGCGGTAGTCGATGTTGTCGGCACGGTCGTCGTGGTGGTCGTAGTGGTCGTAGTGGTCGTAGTGGTCGTAGTGGTCGTAGTGGTCGAAGTGGTCGAAGTAGTGGTCGAGGTGGTGGTCGAGGTGGTGGTCGTTACCACGACTCCCGACCCAGTGAAGCGCACAACGGGAGAAAACAATCGCTGCTGCGTATCGGCAGCGTTGACAGCATTGACACCTGCAATACGTGCTTCATACGTCTTTGTTGGGTCGACTCCAGAGATCAGAACACTCTGGTTAACCGATACACCATCATTGACTTCACCAAACTCAGCAACACCTACTTCACGTAACTGCACCACATAATCAGTGACAGGAAGTGCCGGAGTGGCTACGGGGCTGCCCCAAGAGATCTGCACTCCTCCACTCGCTGCAGTGATCGCAATATTCGTTACTGCAGCAGGAACAATCCAGCCGATATTCGAGGGGACCCGGGCATACAAAACAGGTAGGTATCCGGTACAGAAGTTCACCTCTCCGTTTTCCTTCCGTACGCCCAATGCCACACTTGCAGCTCCCGCCAAAACGGGAACACCGTCAACAGTTACTGTCATCGGCCCACCGCTATCGCCCGGGCAGGCACCCGCTAATACGTTGTCTCGTATTCCACCTTTGACACACACATCTTTTGCCGAATCATAAAAATCAGTGAATCGGGCGTTGCCTGCGCTATCTCGACATGCGAGATCGTTAGGGGAATCGCCAACCTCTGTGTTGACTTTTCTCAACACTGGTGACGTAGTGCCGTCAAGTTGTTTACCCCACCCACTGAGTGTTGCAATGGCATCTTTTACAGGCCAAATATTTGGGTCGAGTGCAACGGGCAGCGCCACTGGTTGCACGTTGGCAGAGTAGGTAACTGCTTGACTGAGTTTCAACAACATGAGATCGAGGCCTACATCGCCAACTCGTGCGGGGTAAGCCTCACTCACGCGAAATAGGTACGGGTTAACGAAAGAATCATTGAAATTATTGTTACCAATTCCTATCCATACGTAACGAGTTTCAATGGCTCCAGCATTATTGCGCAAAACACAATGATCTGCAGTCAGCACCCATTGCTTAGCTATGAGTGAGCCACCGCACTGACCTAAAACCCATTTCGATGAATCATTTGGGTTGGAAGTAATTGAATCGGGCTGAGCAGAGAGAAGCGACACTTGAAAGGGGACGGCACCAACTTGAGCCACTTCGCCTCCAGCAATGTTTTTCACTGCACGAGCCAAAGTGCTCACTGGAACTTCCGATGTACCTTCGTTGTTGTTTTGCCCTACTGCAAACACAATTGCGATGACCAATACCGCAGCAATTCCTAAACCCATAACTTTGCGCATTACTTTTCTCCGGGGAACTCATAGTGCACATCAGAAAATGCGTCACGGGCAAATACATAAAAAAGCCGTAGAGGTTCAGAACCATCATTTGCTGCGAAGTGTTCCGCACCTTCGGGAATGAACACCGTGTCTCCTGCTGCAACACGAGCAACTTCACCATCAACACTCATGAAGCCAGCGCCACTAATGAAGTAGTAAATTTCTGCAGCATCGTGCGTATGACCACGTTCCGGAATATCGGCACCAACAGGAATTTCTGCGATACCGGCGGTGAGTTGATTACTTGCAGTGCAATCACCACTCACAAGGGTCCACCACTGCACTGCTGGCGACTCCCAACTCTCCGTTGGGCAATCAGTCACGCGGCGAATGAGCGGTGGCACCTTTGCAAACTAGTGCGCAAAACAACTGCGTTCTAGTCGGCAGGCCACACTTCAGCCGTTGACAACAACTGCTCGCGAAAATCGGGGTGACTAATGCGGGCAAGTTCATGCGACCGCTCTGCAATAGACAGCCCCGACAATTCGGCAGCCCCAAATTCGGTAATTACTACATCTACTTGATGGCGCGGTGTAGTTACTACAGATCCTTCGGGAAGTCGGCCCAAAATGCGTGACACTGTTTCACCTTTCACCACGGTTGTTGATGGCATGCACACCAAACTGCGGCCCCCCACACTTAAACCTGGCCCAGCGACAAAATCTTCGTGCCCGCCAATTCCGGAAAATTGTTTTCCGCCAATGGAGTCGGCAATGACCTGACCAGAAAGATCAACAGCCATTGCTCCGTTAATGGCCACCATGTTGCGATTCTGAGCAATGATTTCCGGAGAGTTCACGACGTCAACTGGCAAGAATCGCACATCGTTGTTGTTATGCAACCAGGTGTACAAGTCGGGAGTTCCGGCTGCAAATGTAGTAACTGAGAATCCATCGAATGCGGTTCCCTTGTTATTTGTTACTTTGCCCGACATATGTAGACGCATCAAACCCGATGTAAACATTTCAGAATGAATTCCGTAGTTACCACCAGAACCCGCAGCGAGTTGTGTTGCAATATGGTTGGGCACACCACCTATGCCTGTTTGCAATGTGCATCCGTCGTGAATGTACTGCATGGCAATTTCTGCAATTTTCATTTCTGCTTCAGTAGGAACAACATCGGCCAAATTCAATGGCTCCCGTTCTGACTCCACTAAGTAATTGATGTTGTCTACATGCACACGGTGCATATATTTCCCACCCGGCGCATCGGCACCAAAAGTGCGCGGAAAGTGCGGGCTCACTTCCACAATGAGCACCCGATCGGGGTCGGCAATGACTCTTTCTATTTCGTCAGTTGTTGCGCCCGCATGAAGCGACAAACTCACCCAACCGTCAACGGGTTGCGCACCTGCAATTGCAAGTACACGAGGTTTCTTACGTGCCAAGACCGGTGCAAAGCGACGAAAGTCGGCCGGTACAAAATCAATATCAGCACCACTATCGCGCAGAAATCTTTCAGCGGGCCCAAAAAACCCACTTTGCAAGTGCACAGTGGGTTGCATGAATAGTGCGAACAAATCGGGAAGAAGAGCGCCCGACACGCGCAGGTCAACAAAGTCGGTGCGCTCGCCCAAAGCATGCAGAAATGCTCCCGGCACTCCTGGGCCTAACGGCACCGCCAGTGTGTCGGTGGGTCGAATTGCCTGAACTGCTTGTTCCATGGGAACCGCTGACCTTGTCATTGCACTCTCCTTTCACTCACCTTATATACGGCCCCTTAGATTCTGCCGACAGCCCGACTACCAACGGAGTTCATTTCCATCTAGAGTAAAACCATGTTCAGTTCTAACGATGCCCGTTTAACTCGGCGGCACCCACTGCGTATGGTTTCCCTTGTCGCAATGTGCGCCACCCTTACTGCCGGCATCATCAGCTGCGGTAACGAAGATAACGGTGTCGTTCGTAACGCAGCAATTGCAACCGGCTCCGTGTGCAAAAGCGCCGGCGAAGCAAAAACAATGTCGGGCGCACCGTACATTTGTACCACCACTGCAGCAGGAAAAGTCTGGTATCCCATCTCCAAGCAACAAACCTGGATCTGCGTAAAACTTGGTGCAACGCGTTTCATGCTCGAAGGAGTACTCGCTGTGTGCGGCAAAGTGAAAAATATTCGTCGCTGGTACACCACGTTGCCCGTGGATCTCACTATTAAAGGCAAAGTGCTGCCCACCTCCGATCCAGCTGCTTTAGAACTGGCCGGAGAATCGCCTGGCACCGTGAAAAAAGCAACGGTTGCCGACCCTGCTAACGCGGCAGTAGTCACCCCGTAAAATTGCGACTAATGTAACCACACAGCAAGTCCATGGGGGATCTTGCTGGTAGTCAAGGGGGCCATTATGGCTGTTATCGACAATGTTTCTGCCAATGGTGTTCCGCCACACTTGCGTGGCAATGGAGCTCCAGTTCAAGAAGAACTCACACTCACCGATCTCAAAGTCACCGGCACTATTCCTGCACATCTCGATGGTCGCTATTTACGCAATGGCGCAAACCCCATTACCGGAATGAGCGATCATCCCTTTCTCGGTGACGGCATGATTCACGGAGTTCGCTTACGTGAGGGAAAGGCACAGTGGTATCGCAACCGTTACGTACAAACTCCTTACATCACCGACCCATCGCGCAACATTCTCGACATGGACACTGGTCTTGGCGACATGGCGATGTCGAAAGCAAACACACACATCTTTGGTCACGCCGGAAAATTTCTTGCGCTTGAAGAGGGTCACTTTCCTTACGTACTCGATGGCGACTTGAACACAGTTGGGCCCACCAACTTCAATGGCAAACTCACCGGTTCATTTACCGCACACCCCAAGATCTGCCCACTCACTGGCGAAATGCTCGCGTTCGGCTATTACTTCCTTGAGCCATACCTCACATATCTCCGCGTTTCGCCAACTGGTGAAATGGTGCAGAACACTGTCATCACTGTGGGCGGGCCCACCATGATGCACGACTTCAACGTCACCGAGAACTACGTCATCTTCATGGACCTCCCTGCAGTGTTCGACCTTGAAATGGCAATGCGCGGCGAACTTCCTATTCACTGGGACGACAACTACCCCGCCCGCCTTGGCGTGATGCCACGTGACGGTGCCGATGCCGATGTGAAATGGTTCGACATCAACCCGTGCTACGTGTTTCACCCCATGAACTCGTATGAAGAAGGCGACAACATCGTCATCGACGTTGCACGCTTCTCACATATTTGGCGCGATGGCGCAATGGACTTCCCACCACCAGTTCTGTGGCGTTGGGTCATCAATACCAAAACGGGCAAAGTGTCTGAAGAGCAAGTAGACGATCGCCCAGGTGAGTTCCCTCGCGTTGCCGATTCTGTCATTGGGCGCAAACATCGCTTCGGTTATGAAATGTCTGCACCAGAGCTTGGTGGCTCTGATTCGCCGCTTGATGACCCGGGTGCAATTATCAAATACGACCGCGTCACTGGTGCTCGCACATCAATTGAACTTGGCAAGGGTCGCTCACCTGGCGAAGCCGTCTTCGTGCCAGCAGAGAATCCATCGTCAGAAGACGACGGCTATCTCATGACCTATGTATTCGACAAGGCCAAGAACACCTCAGACTTTGTGATTTTCGATGCACAGACCATGAGCCAAGAACCTATTGCTAGCGTGCATTTGCCACGCGTGCCTTTCGGCTTCCATGGCAGCTGGGTCGACGCAAGCGTCGCCAACTAAAAGCTACGCAAAGCCAAATACATGGCCAGCCGACAAATCATCGGCGGCACTAAACGCTCGTCGTACTAGTGAGTCCATCAGCGCTGCGCCACGTTCATTTGCGGGGTCAAAAGTAAGAATGCTGGCCCCAAACGACGTGCAATAAAAGAGCACACCTTCGGTGAGACCGCGCACAATTTTGTCGACATTTGCCCACTCACTTGGTACACCTCCCTGCACCAGACCATCTACATAGCGTTGTATTAATTCATCTTGCATCTCGCGACGCATTTCGGTGGGCAAATTTGTGCCAATGAAGTACACCAAATCTGTTGTGCTCGGCGCGCGCATCGCCATTTGCCAATCGATGAGACCAAATGTTCCATCGGCACCAAAAAACATATTGTCGAGTCGATAATCACCGTGACACAAAGTGACAGGCCACGTTGAATATGACCCAATCCACTGCGTAATGCGCGGTGCGAATTCTTCACACCACCGCAAAACACGAGGTGGCAATGTACTTTCATAACGCTCTAAAAATATTGGCCAACCAATAGCAAACATCTCGCCGACCGTTGCTGTCATTGGGTCAGAGATATCAGGCATCCACGTGAGTTCATGAACTTCTGGTGTATTAAACCAGGCACTGTGTAGACGCGCAGCTGCAGCTACAGCATCGCGCGCTTGTTGTGCAGTGGGGCCAAGTACTTGGTCACCAGACTGTGCCGGCGCCATGTCTTCTAAAATTAAGGCATACGGTTGAGCAGTCGAATAGAAACATTGCGGAATACGCATTGCAGTAATACGAGGAGCAACTTCTGTGTAAAAACGATGCTCACGTTCCCACACGCCCATCATCTCCCCCATCATGTGTCCACCAGGGTCAGTTGTGGGCAATTTCACAATGAGTGTTTCGGGTAAGTGCCCTGAAGAAATATGAACACGTGCCAGTTGCCCTAAAAATCCAACTCCTGCACCCACAGGTTCACTACGAAGAAGTGTGACATCGCTCCCCAAAACAGTGCTGAGCCATTCACTCGAGACGTCGCTCATTGAAATTGGCGTAGTCATATTTTGCCCCCCGACTCAATATGTGTAAAAAAGTGTGAGAACCCCTTACGTCAGCAAGAATACTCCTGTGAGCAGCATCGTCGTTTCAGAGTTGGCCTATGCCCCACCCGGGGCCGATCAGTTATTTTTCGATGTCAGCTTTGGTGTTGCTCCCGGTGAACACGCAGCAATTGTGGGAGCCAACGGTGTTGGGAAAAGCACCATATTGCGGATCTTGTCGCAGGTGATTGAGGCTGACGACGGCGAATACACGGTGAATGGCAACATGCTCACCATGACCCAAGAAGTGGGCATGTCGAACCCCAACGACACCTTGCGCGAAATGCTGGTTGAAGTGGCGCCAAAACATTTGCGCACTGCGGGCAGAGCGCTCATCGCGGCAGAAAAAGCACTAGCCGACGGAACCGACGATGGCATGGGATACGCCACAGCACTTGGCGACTGGGGTGACCTCGGTGGATACGAATTGGAGTCCGACTGGCAAGCTGCTGCGCAACGCAGCGTAAAAACTCCAGTAGACGATTTCTCTCGGCGCCTAGTGTCGGAACTATCTGGTGGAGAACGCAAGCGCTTGGTGCTCGACTTACTACTTACTTCTGGAGCCGACGTGCTTCTTCTCGACGAACCCGACAACTACCTCGACATTCCTACACGTGGTTGGTTGGAAGAAGAAATCAAAAAATGTCGCTCCACCATTCTCATGGTGAGCCACGACCGCACACTGCTGGAACGGGTTGCTACAAAAATCATCGTTATTGAAGGTTCGGGATGTTGGAGTCATGGCGGTTCATATGTCACCTTCCCCGATGCACGCGCCAAGCGACAAGAGCTTCTCGGTGACGACCTGAAGCGTTGGAACGACGAAGAGCGTCGCCTTTTTCATCACATGAAGATCATGAAACAGCGCGCAGCACAAAACTTCAAAAACGCAACAAAGGCAAACGGTGCAGAAACACGTTGGGAAAAATTCGTTGCTGCGGGTCCTCCGCCACCGCCGGTTCCCGATCAACACATTCACGTGCGCTTTCGTGGTGCCGACTCCGCTCGCCGCGTGGTGAAATTTGAAGAAGTATCTATTGGGAGTCTCTTTCTACCCTTTTCCGAAGAAGTGCATTTTGGTGAGCGTGTCGGTCTCATTGGCCCCAACGGCACAGGCAAAACGCATTTGCTCAATGCGCTATTCGGCAAAGAAGAAGATTTGAGCGGAACCATTACCTTTGGCCCGCGCACTTCGGTGGGAATGTTTACCCAAATTAACGATCGGCCAGAGTTTCGAGGCCGCACCTGTATCGACATTGTTCGCGACAAGCTCGTTGAAGAAGAGAAGTCGATGCGAGCACTTGCGCGCTACGGGCTACGCAATAACGCACGCCAAGAGTTTCAAACTCTCTCTGGCGGGCAAAAGGCACGCTTAGAAATTTTGTCACTTGAACTTGCTGGCCACAATGTGTTGCTGCTCGATGAACCCACCGACAACCTCGACATCGAGTCGTCTGAAGCTCTTGAACGCGCACTCGATGGTTTTGAAGGAACAGTGATTGCTGTGAGCCACGACCGCACTTTTCTTGCACAGTTCGACCGCTTCATCATGATTACCGATGACGGCGCGGTATTTGCATTACCCGACTATGACGTTGCTATGACTGGCCTAGCCGCACCGGAACAACTCGCTCAGGTGCGATTAGCCAAACCGCTCACTGCGTCATAACTACGACCAGGTACCACCGCTACGCGTAAACACAGCAGCCTTACCTGCACCTTGGTTTGGCCCACCAGCAGCCAACGTGTTGCCGTCGGTAGAAAGTGAAACCGACCAACCAAAGTTGCCGCTAGCGGCTCCATTGTCGAGCGTGATGACTTGTTGTTCTTTCCATGCGGTTCCCGTACGAGCAAAGACAGATACAGAACCTTGATCGACATTTGCATTCACATCGTCACTAATGGCACCAACAGCAAGCGTGCTGCCATCGGCCGATAGCGCCACGGCGTAACCAAAAAGGTCACCGGCAGCTCCACCAGAGATATTTAGTGTTTTCTGCAGCGACCATGCACCACCGCTACGTGCGAAAACCGACACTGAACCTTCATCTTTATTGCCATTCACATCGGCATATACCGCACCAATAGCAAGGGTGTTGCCGTCGGCCGATACAGCCACTGAATAACCAAACCAATCTTCTGCACTGCCGTTTTCAGCAACAAGCACTTTTTCTTCCACCCAAGATTTTCCTGAACGGCCGTATACGGTGACCGAACCCTGATCTGCATTGCCGCTCACATCGTCGTACAACGCGCCAACTGCAAGAGTCTTACCGTCGGCCGACAACGCCACTGCGCCACCAAAGGAGTCGCCATCGGAAGCATCAGTCGGCGAAACAACATTTTGGCTACTGGCAACTTCCGCAGCAGCAGTTGTTGTTGTTGTTTCACCAGGAACGGTGGAGTCAACGCTTCCCGGTTCGGTACTTTGCGTTGGGTCTGTGGAATCGGTTACGCCTTCACCCACTGTGGTGCTTGAACCCGCCTGCCAGTCGAACAACGTGGTGCTGGGTGCATTGCCATTTTCGTCGAGAGTGGTGGTGACTTCGGCATTACGTGTACGGCTATCTCCTCCGCCACAAGCGGTAAGGACAGCGCCGAGGGTGAGAGTTGCGCAAGCGGCAATGATCACGGTGTTTCTACGATGCTGAATCATGGTATTCCCCTGTCAATAAATCTCAGTTCAGACTAGATCCTTCCGGCCCCTAGTGCTAGTCACCCCCGCTCTTGTGCTCTAGCCCTTAGCCTGAGCCAGTGATTTTGATTGATGCCCAAGGGTTAAAAGCCTCGCGGCCAAACCGGCCCCTCTTTGCCGATGTGTCATTGACCTTGAACGACGGCGACCGCGTTGGCGTGGTGGGGCTCAATGGCTGCGGTAAAAGCACCCTCTTGCGCATCATCAGTGGCGAGCTTGAGCCCGATGCCGGCGTGGTGCGTACTGGCCGTGGCGCTCGCATTGGCGTACTGCCTCAACTCCCCGTTCTCCCCAAAGGTTCCGTGCGTGACGCTGTTGGTGAAGGCTGGAAGGGCGAAGCGGCATTGCATCGCCTCGGCATGTCGGAGCTTCTCGATTCCCCCACCAATGAACTGTCTGGCGGACAACAAAAACGTGTTGCGCTTGCACAACTTCTTGTTGCCGAATGGGATGCTCTTATTTTGGATGAGCCCACTAACCACCTCGACCTCGATGCCATTGCATATTTAGAAGAATGGCTCGCCAACTTTTCTGGTGGTCTCATTTTGGTCACACACGACCGACACGTGCTCGACCATGTCACTACCAAAGTTTTAGAAATTGATCGCGGCAAGGCGTACTTGCATGTTCCTGCTGGAAAACATGCAGGCTCTGGTTACGCCGCATACCTTGCAGCTCGTATTGAACGCGAAGCGCAAGCCGCAACCGATGAACAAGTCCGCAAAAACTTAGCTACCAAAGAACTTGCGTGGTTGCGTCGTGGCGCACCTGCGCGTTCCACCAAACCAAAAGCACGAGTTGATGCAGCAAAAGCAATTGTGAGCGCACGCCCCGAAGCTGCAGCACGACAAGGTGAACTTGGTTTGTCGTTAGGTAGTCAGCGCCTTGGCTCGAAGGGTGTCGAACTCGATGCAGTGAGTTTTGCATGGCCCGCATCAGGTGGTTCATCTGAAGGCGTGTTGGTGCTCTCGCCTTTCACACACGAATTAGAACCTGGCGACCGGTTAGGAATTGTTGGGCCTAACGGCGCAGGGAAAAGCACGCTGCTCGACCTCATTGCAGGGCGCCTTACTCCTACAAGTGGCCGCATTGAAATTGGCCGCACCGTCAAAGTGGGTTACTACGACCAACTTGGCCGCGACCTCAATGTGAATCAGCGCGTACGCGATGCTGTTGCCGGCGACAAAGGCGCACCATCTGTTGAAGACAACAATCTCATGCGCCAGTTCTGGTTCGATGGCGATGCACAATTTGCACCCATTCACACATTGTCGGGTGGTGAACGCCGACGCCTGCAACTTCTTCTCACACTTGTTGAGCAACCCAATGTCTTACTTCTCGACGAACCCACCAACGACCTCGACCTCGAC
>Ga0208592_1000290_pt1 | contig 15245 bp, 13 predicted proteins | sample LakMenE18May10ns_FD_150712 | JGI IMG/M metagenome (GOLD analysis project Ga0208592, IMG submission 150712) | Freshwater microbial communities from Lake Mendota, WI - 18MAY2010 deep hole epilimnion ns (SPAdes) | ecosystem: Environmental > Aquatic > Freshwater > Lentic | place: Lake Mendota...
TTTTTCCTTGCGATGGCCCTCACGGTCACCCTCCCAATCTGGGCAATCCTCACCATGTTGGTCGATGCAGTTCGCGGTCGTTGGCGTTTCCCAATCCCACGCCTCATTGCATTTGCAACCTGTTGGGCATGGTTGGAAACAACTGGTCTTGTCCTCGCTTTGTTTCTGTTCTTCACCAAACGTGGACGCAGTGTGCCTGCGCACTACGCAATACAAACATGGTGGTGCCGCAGTCTTATTCAGGCGCTGGGTTTCACAGTGGGTCTTCAAATTACTGTTGAGGGCGCAGAACATGTTGGTGCCGGACCATTTATCGCACTCGGCCGACACGCAAGTCTTGCTGACTCAATCATGAGTTCGTGGGTTGTTGCTTCTCATGTTGGTCTTCGTCCGCGATTTGTTCTGAAAAAAGAGCTGAAGATGGATCCGTGTCTTGACATTCTCGGACATCGTTTACCGAATTACTTCGTTGATAGAGAATCTTCCAATATTGCAGCGGAGCTTCAGGGAATTGAACAGATGGCTGCGGGCTTGGGCGTGAAGGACTGCGCGGTGATTTTCCCGGAAGGAAGCAGAGCCAGTGCAAAGAAGCGTGTTCGTGCTATCGAGCGCTTACGCGAGCGTTCGCCACATCGTGCTGAAGTTCTCTCGGGCTTGCAGTACCTGATTCCGCCGAAACCGGCAGGAGCCAGTGCTTTGTTGTCGGCTGTTCCAGAGGCAAACGTTCTTGTTATGTGGCACAGCGGATTCGACGGACTCGATACCTTCTCAGGAATTCTGAGCCACTTGGGTCGAGCAAAGGCAAAAGTGCATGTTCATGTGGAAGAGATATCGCGCGCCCTAATTCCGTCGGGTGAAGCATTCGTATCGTGGCTTGATGCAAAATGGGTCGAGATGGATAACGCAGTTCGTCGTCAATTAGACAGCGATGCAAACAGCAATCGGGGGGTTGTTCATGGGTAAGGCAATGGCAGTATCAGCGATCACAATTGTGATCATCATGCTGGTTACGTGGTTGATAAGTCTGGTTATCAAGAATGCATCAATTGTTGACATTACGTGGGGTCTTGGTTTTGCAATTACCTCGTGGGTGCTCGCGCTGACTATCGAGGGTGATTCAACCCGGCAGGCATTGCTTGCGTTCATGGTCGGACTGTGGGGTCTTCGTCTCGGTAGTTACCTTGCGAAGCGCAACCTTGGTCATGGCGAAGATTGGCGCTACAAACTAATGCGCAAGAAGAGAGGTCCGAATTTTGGACTTATCAGTCTTGTCACTGTGTTCGGATTACAAGGTGCGTTGATGTTTATTGTCTCGTTGCCCGTGATGTTCGGCAACTCTGATTCCACTCCTGGTGTTGGCCCGATCGCAGTTATCGGAATCATGGTGTGGGCAGTTGGGTTTCTGTTTGAAGCAATCGGCGACTGGCAACTGGCGCGTTTCAAACGCGATTCTTCTAACGCGGGCAAGGTAATGCAAACAGGACTGTGGAGCCTCACGCGTCATCCGAATTACTTCGGTAACGCATTGCTGTGGTGGGGAATAGGAATAGTCGCTGCTGAAACAGGCAGTGGAGTCATTGGTTTCATCGGACCAGTTGTCATGACCTATCTCTTGCTCAAGGTCTCTGGTGTTCCAATGTTGGAGCATTCAATGAATAAGCGCCGCGAAGGCTATGCAGAATATGCAACTCGCACCAGCGTGTTTATTCCGCGTCTTCCGAAGAAGGCGTAAATACTAAATCGCTGCTAGGGCGCGATGAAGGTCATCGACCAAGTCATCGGCATCTTCAAGACCAATTGAAAATCGTAGAAGGCCTTCGGTGGCACCCATCGTGGCGAGCGCTTCTGGTGACAGTCCCACGTGTGTGCTGGTTGCCGGATGACATACCAATGTCTCGGGCCCACCAAACGAAGTAGCGATACGAACAACTTGTAGTTGTGAAACAAGGGACTGACATGCATTAAAGCCTCCCGCGATTTCAACTGCAATGACAGTTCCACCGAGCCTCATCTGTTCACGCGCTAATGCATGTTGCGGGTGCGATTCTAAGAACGGGTGAGAAACAGAAAGAACTTTGGCATGGCCCTCTAACGAGCGGGCCAGAATGAGTGCCGTTTGGTTCTGGCGCTCTGTGCGAACTCCCAAGGTGCGTATTCCGCGTAAACCATTTGCTGCGTCGTAAGGCGAAGCAACTGCGCCGTGCATGACTGCATAGCCCCACACTGAATCGATGAGGTCTTTCTCGCCGGCAATCACGCCAAGCAGTGCATCGTTGTGTCCGTCAATCCCTTTTGTGGCGGAATGCAACACGATGTCAATTCCGAAATCGAGAGGACGTTGACCCATTGGTGTAGCAAGAGTCGAATCAACAACAGTGAATGGTCCTCTAATGGCTCCAAGCTCAGCAAGATTTGTGATTGCGAGTCTCGGATTCGACGGAGTCTCGGCGATCACCAACATTGTCTTTCCTGGAATTACTGCAGCAGCAAATGAACCAGAGATTGTCGGATCAACAAATGTGGTTTCGATTCCAAAACGCGCACATGGTCCTTGCAAGAATGACAATGTGGCTCCGTACAAATTGTTCTGGGCAACAATGTGCGAACCATTTCCACAGAATGACAAGATGACTGAAGCAATTGCTCCCATGCCAGAGCCAAAGGCCAATGCGGATTCAGCGCCTTCTAGTTCAGCAACGGCATTTTCAAATTGAGTAACTGTTGGGTTAGCAAAGCGCGAGTAAAAGGTCTCAGACCGAAGTCCTGTGGCCCGCTTGGTTGCGTCCGCCAAGCTGTCTGACTCCCACACCGAATTCGGCCAGATAGAAGGCGACAACGACCGAGACCCATCTCGGCCAGCTGTGATTGCATTGGTGTCGGGCTTTTGGGGCACCTGCCGATGATAACGAGCTTGAGCCCCTAAATCAGAGGACATTGCGATGGTTCAGTCGGGAAGTGAGCCAGTCGGGTAACCTTGACCCCATGTTCTCTTACTTAGACGCCGCAACCGGCAGCATGATTATCACCGCCATCGCTGGTGGTGTGGCTGGACTTGGTGTCGCAGTCAAGATGTGGTCAGCTCGCATTAAATCCAAGATCACTGGCAAGCCAATGCCTGATTTCGATTCCTCGGACGAGGACGACACCGCCTCAGCTCACGACTAAGTCATGTCGAGCATTCTTCAAGATCCAGGCTCTTTTCGTGACCCCCTGAGCAAGGTCTTTGTCGGGGACGGCAGGGTTGTCAGAGCATTCACAGAAATGGGTGCCGCAGACATTGACAAGGTCTGGAAAAAGAAGTCAATTCAGCGTGCGCTTGAAGCAGGCGATCTCATTGAGTCCACCATTGTTGAGCCGTCTTCTGTCGGCCTCGGCGCTCCCTGGGTGTCTGCAATGACTCATCCGTTGGTTCCGTTTATTTCGTACCCATATGAGTGGACATTTTCCATGTTGCAAGATGCAGCATTATTGCAACTCAAACTCACTCGCGCTGCGCTCGTTGATGGCGTTGGAGTTAAAGATGCAACTCCGTACAACATTCAGTTCCTCGGTTCGCGCGCACAATTCATCGATGCCGGATCATTTGAAGTTCGTAAGAAGGGTGACCCGTGGTACGGCTACCAGCAGTTCTGTGAAATGTTCCTATACCCATTGATGTTGCAGGGCTATCTCGGTGTTGGCTTTCAGCAGATGCTTCGCGGTTCCGTAAACGGCATCTCCATTGACACGATGCGCAAATTGTTACCTGCAAGTTTGCGACACCCACGCAAAGGCCGTCTGACACACGTCGTGCTTCATGCTGCTGCCCAAAAGCGTTACGCCGATTCGAACGTTGACATGAAGAAGCAAGCTGCGAAGTCGGGGCTGAACGCGCAAGTTCTTGATGCCACCATGAAGAAACTGGAAGGCATTGTTTCCAGCATCAATCTTGGCGACAAGAAGTCAACCTGGTCTGAATACTCAGAGCGCGGTCACTACATTGAATCAAGTCTTGACGAGAAGCAGAAGTTTGTTCGAGATGCTGTTGCTTCTGCTCCACGCAAACAAGTCTGGGATATCGGTTGTAACGATGGCGTATTCAGCCGCATTGCATCAGCGCATTCTGATTACGTCGTCGCAATGGATGCTGACCCGTTAGTGATTGATCGTTTGTACAACACATTGAAAGCAGAGAAGAACGAAAAGATTCTTCCGTTGTATGTTGACCTCACAGATTCCGGCGGCGGAGTTGGCTGGCGTGGACAAGAGCGTCCAGGCATCTTTAATCGTGGAAAGCCAGACATCGTGATGGCTCTTGCGGTTATTCACCACATGGCAATCACATTCCATGTTCCGCTTGCTTCACAGCTCGACATGTTCCGTGACCTCACTCCTGAGCTCATTATCGAAATGCCACATGCAGATGATCCAATGGTTCGTAAGTTGCTGACAAACAAGCGAGATGGTATTCACGACGACTTCAACTTGGACGAATTTGAGCGCCTTCTGAACGAACGCTTCACAGTGAAGTCAAAGATGCTGCTATCAAGTGGCACCCGCACCATTTTCCACGCTGTCCGTAAGGGCTAGCGGAAGGGGTGGCGGCCCAATCTCGCCGATAACATTGCAGAGTCGTGGTGCTTGCACCTCAACTGGCGACGTGGCCGAGTGGTTTAGGCAAGGGCCTGCAAAGCCCTGTACCAGGGTTCGATTCCCTGCGTCGCCTCTATAGGTCTATGTGTTCGCCCGGCAATCGGGGCACAAGATGCCTTCAGAGGCGTCGACGCAGTCTTGGCAAAAGATGATGCGAACCCGACACGTTGGTACGTCGCAGTTATAAAACTGATTCGACGGACCCGCGCATGTTTGGCAGACTCCCAATACTTTGGCGTCTTTACTGAAGTCAACCATCAGTCGTCGATCAAAGACGTAGAGCGAGCCCTCCCATAGGCCGTCATCTTTGAATGTCTCGCCGTAACGAACAACTCCGCCGTCCATTTGGTACACCTGGTTGAAACCACGGTTCTTCATCAGTAGTGACAGAACTTCGCAGCGGATACCGCCAGTGCAATATGTGATTACAGGTTTGTTTTTCAGGTGATCGTATTTGCCGCTTTCAAGTTCACGCACGAAGTCAGGAGTAGTTCGTGTGTCAGGAACGATTGCGTCGCGGAACTTGCCAATCTTTGCTTCAAAAGCATTGCGACCGTCGAAGAATGCAACATCACCGCCGTGTTGTTCTACTAGCTCGTGAACTTGGTGAGGTTTTAGATGAATACCCCCACCAACAACGCCTGACTCGTCAACAACTATTTCGTCCGGAACACCAAAGGTGACAATTTCGTCTCGCACCCGTACCGCGAGACGAGGGAAGTCCTCGCCGATTCCGTCTGACCATTTCCAATCGATGTCGTGAAAACCTGGGTATTCACGAGTGATTCGTCTGTAGCTCTTGATGGCCTCTAGTTCGCCACCAACTGTTCCATTGATTCCATGCTTCGAAATAATGATGCGCCCTTTGAGGCCCAAGCTCTCGCAGAGGGTGCGTTGCCATAGACGTATGGCGTTAGGGTCCACTAACGGCGTGAACTTGTAAAACAGAAGAATTTTTGTCTCGCTAATTTGTACAAATGTACAGCGAGAAGTAGCCGCTTGGCGAGAACTAAAGGTTCAAGAGCTCTCGAATGTTTTCCGGAACAAAGTTGTTCTCGGTTGTGGTTTCTGCTTCGACCAGTTCTACAAGGCGATTGACAACTTCGATTGGATCCATCTGATTTGTAGTGACCATTTGTCCAATCATCTTGTGAATCTCCGCAGCAGGCGCGTTGATGGAGGTGTCATTAAACCATTCCCACATGGAATCAGCCATGCGGTCATTGAAGCCAGTGTTGTATGGGGCAGGGTTGATCAGGCACACATCGATGCCTTGTGGTGCGAGCTCGGCGCGCATTGCTTTGCCCATTGCCTCGAGTGCGTGCTTTGACATTGCGTATGGTCCGAAACCTGGAGCTGCAACAACACCTGCGATGGATGACATGATGATGATTCGGCCAGCGCCTTTTGCTGACATGCGTGGCAAGGCTGCTTGGGTAGCGGCGACAGTGCCAAAAACATTTACTTCGAAGACTTTGCGAAGACGATCGTTAGGCACGTCGGACATTGGGCCGGTTTGCCCGTAACCCGCATTATTAATGAGGACATCGATATCCCAGTCTGAGATCTTTGCAATGTCTGCGGAGTTGGTGATGTCAACTTTCTCAACTTGCAGTTGTGGAGCTTCTTTCGCTAATTCGCTTGCTTGGTCTGAAGTTTCGGTAGTCGCGATGACGTGATACCCGCGAGCTACCAGTGCGATAGCAGCACCTTTACCGAATCCGGAACCTGCACCAGTGATGAGAATTGTTTTCGACATGTTGAACTCCTGAAGATGATGTGTTTGTTCACGATAGGCGAATTTTTGTTGTCTTCGGTATTCCAACGCCAAGAGGACATGCACCTGTGACTATTCTCGGCTCATGATTACACGCCAAGAGGCAATCGCAGAATTGACCGCAACAGGAATGCCACTTGAATTGGAGACTGTTGTAGTGCACGATCACCCGTTGCGGGTTTACAAGAATGCACCTGATTCTTTGCGCGATGTTTGGTTGCAGGCTGCTCAACACAATGACGCAACGTATTTCGTCTACGAAGACATAGCCGTTACCTACGCGCAGGCGCATCGTCAAGTTGTCTCTGTTGCTGCTTGGCTGACATCACAAGGAGTGAAGCAGGGCGATCGAGTCGCTTTGGGAATGCGCAACTATCCCGAGTGGGCGATTGCGTATTGGGCTACTCAATGCATTGGCGCAGTAATGGTCAGTTTGAATGCTTGGTGGATTGCTGACGAACTGAAGTATGCGCTGTCTGATTCGGGTGCAACTGCGGTGATTGTGGATGGCGAACGTCAAGATCGTCTGTCAGATGAGCTATTGGCTGAACTGGGAATCGGAGTTGTTTTGGTTGCAAGGGGCACTGCACGCCCAGGACTCACCTCGTGGGAACAAGCTTCCGGAAATACATCGGCCGCTCTGCCAGATGTGGAAATTATTCCGGATGACTACGCAACAATTTTGTATACCTCTGGGACTACGGGCTTCCCCAAGGGTGCAGCAGGTACTCATCGCAATTACATCACCAATATGTGGAACAACAAGTTCAGCGTCGCGCTTGCAGGAAAGATGGCAGGCGTTGTGCCCAATCCTGTCGCACCAGCAAAAGCTCAAACAGTAGGTCTTTCAACTTTTCCGTTCTTTCACATTGCGGGCTTATGTGGTCTAAACAACAACACCATGAACGGGGTGTGCATCATTACCCAGTACAAATGGGATGCGGGTGACGCCCTTCGCATTGTCGAGAAGTACAAGGTGAACGTGTTTGGCGGGGTTCCGACCGTGGTTCGGTCATTCCTAGAGCATCCTGATTTTTCTAAGTTTGACTTGTCGAGCATCTCGGCAATTGGTCAAGGCGGCGCACCGGTTCCACCGGACTCCGTGGCCACTATTGAGGCTGAGTTTGCAGGCAAGGTGAATGCAAGTAACGGGTACGGATTAACTGAGACAACCGCAGCAGTGATCGGCAACAGCGGTGCTGCGTACTTTGCGAAGAAAGACAGCGTTGGTCTGCCGTATGTAGGCACAGAGATCCGAATTGCTGCGGAAGATGGTACCGAAGTTCCGCAGGGTGATATCGGTGAAGTTTGGGTATATGGGCCGAACAATGTTCGCGGCTACTGGAACAAACCTGAAGAGACAAAGAAGGCATTCACTGACGGCTGGTTTCACACTGGCGATGCCGGATATGTGGACGCCGACGGTTTTGTGTATGTCGTTGATCGCATAAAGGACATGGTTTTACGCGGGGGAGAGAATGTGTACTGCGTTGAAGTGGAAACCGTTCTGTTTGAACATGTCGCTGTTCGTGACTGTGCAGTAATTGGTTTGCCGCACGACAAATTGGGTGAAGAGGTGGCAGCGGTGCTTGTTGCTGCCGACGGATTTGGTTCAGATCATGATGCAGAAATTCTTGCATTCCTCGCCACACGGCTCGCTTCTTTCAAAGTTCCGAGCAAAGTGTTTTGGCATCACGAAGAGTTGCCACGTAACGCGACCGGAAAAGTCTTGAAGAAAGATCTGCGCGACGAGTACGCCGCTAAGAAATAATTTCTACGACTGGTCTGTAATTGATAGGCCAAGAATTGTGCGGTGAGGAAGGAATGTTCTCCACACGACAATTGCTACAAAGTACACAGGGCCCACAAGAATTATGTTTTGTGCCCACTGTAGTCCGTTGGGGTACTGAGCGGACAACAAAATGAATGCGCCGAAATAAACGACAGTTGCTGTGTATGTAGCTGGACGTAGTGCTCGTACCCGAACTAGGTGTGGGAATTTAACTTTCGTGAGTTGAGCAACACAGAACAGAATGCACATGATGGCGGCATATCTCTGGCTGGTCTCTAACAAAATGAATGTAGGAATCACAATGTTCCACACCGCGGGAAAGCCGTTAAACCACACGTCTTCAGTTTCTTGATCAGTACGGGCAAACCACAGAGCGCTTGTCACCAGAATCAGGCCAGATATCGCCATGGTGAAACGAGGCTCAACCACCTCCATACGAATAAGGAGAACTGTTGGCACAACGACGCACGTCACGTAGTCGATGACGAGGTCGAGGACATGGCCGTCGATATGCGGGGCATGGAGGCCGACGTCGAACTTGCGGGCGATTGGGCCATCAATACCATCGAGAATCTGGCAGACGATCAGCCACAAAAGTGCAGCCCGGATGTGGCCATCGATCAAGGATTGGAGCGCGAAGAGCCCTGCTAGAGCCCCGCTGGCCGTCAGAACATGAATACTGAACCCTGTCCTGCGTTGGGATTGGGAAGTTTCAGGTTCTGACACCTGAGAAGCCTACGCCGAGGGCTCTTTTCAGGCCGGGCAACTACTTGCTCTATACAACAGAGAATTCGAAAAAACGGGTTCCATGCCTTTGAAGTCTGGGAACTACTGGTCTAGTGTTACGGATGTCACACAAACTGTGTGCAACATTCAGGGGGTAATTGAATGAATCAGATGTCCAAAGGCAGTCGTTCGCGGCTGGCAAAAACGATAGGAAGTGCGCTAGCCGCAGTACTTGTTGGCACAGTGGTGTCAGGCAGTGTTTCTCAGGCTCAAGCGCCGCAGAAGGCAAAGAGTGGCGGAGAGATCACCGTTGCAATTGACGGCTCGCTATCAGGCTTTTGCTATCAGACCGCATTGGCTGGCGGAACTCTTGGAGTATCGCGCACTATCTACGAAAGCTTGGTTGAGCGTTCAAAGGACGGCAAATTTGTGCCGTACCTTGCTGAGTCATTCACGCCTTCAGCTGACTACAAGGTGTGGGATTTTGTCCTACGACCAGGAATCAAATTCTCAAACGGTGAAGCATTCGATGCGACAGTCGTGAAGACAAACATCGACTTGGGTCGCGGAGTACCCGCCACTTATCCATCAACTGGTATCGGCATTAACTCAAATATCCTTGCAGTTGACGTGATCGATCCTTTGAAGGTTCGAATTACTCTTGATCGCGGTGATACTGAGTTCCTTGGTCTTATGTACCGAGCTGGTCGATACGTCATGCGTGCACCCGCGCAAGGTGCCGACAGGGCCACTTGTGCCACCAATCCAATCGGAACTGGTCCGTTCATGAAACAGAGCTACTCACCAGATGAGACCGTCGTAGTAAGGAACCCGAACTATTGGCGCAAGGACGCTGCAGGTGTTCAGTTGCCATACCTCGACAAGATCACTTTCATCAATGTGAAAGAAGCGTCGCAGCGTGCAGCTGCAGTTCGCAAGAAGACAGTTGATGTCGGATTCTTCACTGTCGGTGATGCGACTTTCATCAAGGACTTGCAGAAACGTAAGTCAGTAGTTACTCAGTATCAGGGCCCAGCAAACCAGTGGGGCCAGTGGATACCGAACGTCCTCAAGGCCGGATCACCGTTCAAGCATCAGAACTGCCGCCTTGCCGCAGCATTCGCACTTGACTGGAATGCATACAACAAAGTTCGCCTAAAGGGTCTTGGCACAGTTACCGGCTCAATCGTTGGAAAGAGCAATCTGTTGTACACAAAGAAGGGCGCCCCTTCTTACAACCCAGCAAAGGCCAAGGAATTCGTAGCGAAATGCAATACTGATCTAGGTGCAGCTGGACCGATTAAGGTCACCTTGTATGCAGACACAAGTTCTCAGTCACAGAACAACGTGAAGTTCCTCGCGAAGATGCTGACAGATGTAGGAATTACAGTTAACCCGCTCAATATTGAAGAAGCTTCGCCCTTAATCGCAAAAATCTACAATGCGACTACTGGAAAGAACTCTTTTGACTTCGCTCAGGGAACTCCTGCTGAGGGTGAATCAATTGCGTACGTAATTCCTTTCATGGTGAGCAACGCGTTCTCAGCTGATTCAAAGAATCCTTTGAAGCCAACAGGCTTGGGTAAACTTTTCGGCACCATTATTGCTTTGGGTAATCACGGCGATACCAAGATGGACGACTTGATTTATGCAGCACAGGCAGAACCAAATGCCGCAGCTGCAAAAACTAAGTGGGTTGCTGCGTCTGAATATGCCATGTCGCAGGGCTACGTGATTCCAGCTGTGAGCAGCGGAAACTATGTATTCGTAAACAAGATGTCAAAGCTCAACGGCATTGGCAAGCTACGTAACCCAGATGGAAAGACATTCCCTGCCGTTGCTGAAACCAAGGGCATCGACTACACGGGAATTTACAAGGGCTAAACCCTTGAGCAAATAACCTCAGTAAAAAGGGGGCGGTGACTGTATGGTCACTGCCCCTTTTTTCGTTTATGAAAGCATCTCGGTGACTTCCAACTCCCCAAAACCGCCTACGGTATAAAGCATGAAAGTCGCATTAACCATTGTTGATCATCTTCGTCGCGCCGAGCAGGTGTACGGCGACAGAGTTGCTGTTATCGATGAGCCGGATCAGCCAGGCGCCTCATGGGGTTCACTGACATACAAAGAGGTTGCACGCCGTGCTCGCGCTCAGGCAGCTGCTCTTGACCAGTTAGGTGTTGCACAGGGCGCACGTGTGGCAATTGTGAGCCAGAACTCGGCGCGCCTGCTTACTGCGTTCTTTGGTGTTAGTGGGTACGGACGGGTACTGGTGCCAATTAACTTTCGACTAGTAGCTGAAGAAGTGTCGTACATCATTTCTCACTGCGGAGCAGAAGTGCTGATTATTGACCCTGAGTTGGAAGATGCGTTGAAAGACGTGACTGCAAAGCACAAATTCATTATTGGTGCTGAATCTGACGAGGTGTTGTACAAGTACGACGTCGACCCGTTGCCTTGGATAGCTGATGAAGATGTCACTGCGACTATTAACTACACGAGCGGCACGACTGCTCGGCCAAAGGGCGTGCAACTAACGCACAGAAATTTGTGGGTCAATGCTGCAATATTTGGTTGGCAGTTAGGCATCAACGACAGGGATATCTATTTACATACCCTTCCGCAGTTTCATGCCAATGGTTGGGGCATTGTCTTTGCCGTTACAGCCATGGGCGGCCAGCACATCATTTTGCGTAAAGTGGACGGTGCTGAGATTCTGCGACGAATAGACCAACACGGTGTGACTGTGCTGTGTGGGGCGCCCGCTGTAGCCAACATGGTGCTTGATGCTGCGGCAGTTCCCGGGACGAATACTTCACGTGATCAGGTGCGTATGGTGGTGGCCGGTGCGCCTCCACCAACAAAGACCATTGAGAAAATCGAGACTGAACTCGGGTGGGAGTTCATTCAGATTTATGGTCTGACTGAAACATCACCGTTACTTACTATGAACCGTAGGCGTAGCGAATGGGACTCGTTGACCCCAGCAGATCGTGCTGCAAAGCTCGGTGCGGCCGGGGCGCCGTCATTAGGTGTTGAAATGCGCGTTGATGCCGAAGGGGAAGTGTTGGCCCGGGGCAGTGTTGTCATGTCTGGGTATTGGGAACAGCCAGAAGAGACATCGAAGGCCATTGTTGATGGTTGGTTCCACACTGGCGATGGTGGTTCTGAGGGTGAATATGGTTTCATCACTATTGCCGACCGAAAGAAAGACGTGATTATTTCAGGCGGAGAAAATGTCTCTTCGATTGAAGTGGAAGACGCAGTGTTCTCGCATCCAGAGGTATCGGAAGTTGCTGTCATTGGTGTTCCTGATGACAAGTGGGGAGAAGCCGTACTCGCACTCGTTGTGAAGACTCCAGGTTCATCATTGACTGAAGATCAGTTGATTGCATACGTGAAAACAAAACTGGCCGGTTACAAGTGCCCGAAGCGCATCGAGTTCCGAGACGAGTTGGCACGCACTGCAACGGGCAAACTACAGAAGTTCAAATTGCGTGCGCCCTATTGGGAAGGCCGCGACAAACAAGTCAACTGAACTGATTCATCTATGTCTGAATGAGTCGTCGAAAAGTCACGTTGATGCGGGGCTCAAGATTGCGAGTAGTTTTTGCTATTCGATGAAGCCAATAGGTCTGGCATGGCCCCGACATAACGAGCAGAGACCCGTGTGGTAGTACAACAGAGATCACTTCGCGTGTTTGCTTATGACGAAAGTCGAAGCGGCGCTCAGAACCCAAACTGATGGAAGCAATGACCGGGTGCGGGCCGTTGACTGGTTCATCATCTGAATGCCAACCCATGGCGTCCTGGCCTGATCTGTACAGATTAAGCAGTGCACCGTTGAACGTATGGCCAATGTGCGTCTCACACGCTGTGCGTAGGGCTGTCAGCGGCTCGTTCCAGGGGTGAGGGGTGCGAGGAGCGCCTGAGTATGTATATGGAAGATTCGGCTCGGCATGCCACGAGGACAAACGAGGTTCAGGGACTTGTTTGCCGAAGAGCTTGATGCTGTTGTGCTCCCACGGAGTGTTGTTGTGAAGGCCCGAGAAGTATTTGTCCGCATCGGATTCGCAGAGAAAGTCTGGGAAAAGCACAGCAGACCCATCGCTCGGCAGTAACTCGCCGCTGACGGGGAACAAAGAGGTTGTAGCCATGCCACAACGGTAGTTCGCGTTCTAGGTGGGGTGAGGAATGAGTCAGAATGGGGTGTGAATGAAAATGAATCGCCACTTGGGTCGCTGAGGCCCTCCGCACCACGCATCAACCCTGTTGGGGAGATGACCGAAGAAGTGAAGGTCATTATGGGAGGCGGTATCAATTCCCCGGCCGGCACGCCTCTCAACATTTTTGGAACGATTGCTCATCATCCTCGTCTCTTGAAGAGATTCATGAACTTCGCAGGCATGTTCTTGAATAAGGGTTTGTTGCCCGACCGTGAAAGAGAGATAGTGATTCTTCGCGTTGGTTGGAATTGTCAATCTGTCTACGAGTTTGGTCAGCACACACTCATTGGGCAACGCGTGGGGCTGTCTCTGAGAGAGATTGACGCACTAACCAAAGATGTGGCGCAACATGGCTGGAGCGATCGTGATCGAGTGCTGATCAACATGAGTGATGAATTGTGCGCAGACGACTGCGTCAGCACTGCAACGTGGACGAAACTAAGTACACAATGGAACGAAGCAGAACTAGTTGAACTAGTGATGGTGGCCGGAATGTACCGATTGGTCTCGGGCTTCCTCAACACCATGGGCGTCGAACTAGATGCTGATACTCCGGGCTGGCCAGAGCCGTAGTTAATCTTCGATGGGGTGATGGCAGGCCACGAAGTGGCCCACAGCTACTTCACGCAATTGTGGTTCTTCTGCTGCACACTTTTCTGTGGCAGCAGGGCAGCGTGTGCGAAAGCGACAACCTGAAGGTGGGTTCATCGGCGATGGTGGCTCTCCCTGGATGAAACCAGATGAGATTGGCCGCTCAGGGTCTGGAATGGGTACAGATGCAACCAGTGCTCGTGTGTAGTGATGCTTAGTGTTCTGATAGAGCTCATCTGGAGGAGCGACTTCGCACACCTTGCCCAGGTACATAACCATGACGCGGGTGCTCACTGCCTTCACAACTGCAAGGTCGTGAGAAATGAACATCAGGGTTAGGCCGTAACGATCTTTCATGTCTTGAAGCAGGTTCAGAATTTGGGCCTGAACAGAAACGTCGAGAGCTGATACTGGCTCGTCACAGATGATCATGGTTGGGTCTAACGCGAGTGCACGAGCGATGCTGATGCGCTGGCATTGACCACCTGAGAACTCGTATGAGCGGCGATCTCTCACCACTTTCGGGTCAAGGTTCACGGCATTCAAAAGCTCGTCGATTTTTGCATCGATCTCGACTTGATTGCCGCGTTTCCAGACGCGCAGCGGTTCAGCGAGTACTTCGCTGACTGGCAAACGTGGATCAAGTGAGCTCACGGGGTCCTGAAAAATCATCTGCATTGCAGGGCGCATGTCGCGCAGTTCCTTCTTGCCAAGAGTGGTCAATTCGGTCGACAAGAAATTGACCGAACCACTGTTGGGCTTTGGCAATTGCAAGATGGCTTTTCCAAGTGTTGATTTTCCACAACCAGATTCACCAACTACTGCCAAAGTTTCACCGCGAACAAGGTCGAAGCTGACACCAGAGACAGCCTTAACGATCTTGTCTTTGCCAAGTTTGAATTCAACCGTGAGGTCTTCAACTGTAAGAACAATGTCGCCGTCCGGGCGCATGTGAGCTTTTCCGCTACCAGCCATTACTTTTCTCCCCCAATTGGAAACCAGCACCGATAAAAGTGGTTATTGCCAGCATCGGTTAATGGTGGCTTCTCGGCGCGACATTTATCTTGTACGTAGGGACAACGGAGTGCGAAAGGGCACCCTGGCTCATTCTTGGTCGGGTCAGGTAACCGGCCTTCGATGACTGGCAGGCGGCTACCAGTAGGAGTTTCAAGACGGGGGATTGACTTCAATAGAGCCTCTGTGTACGGCATTTTCATGTTGGAGAACAACTGACGAGTCGGTGCGTATTCAACGACGTCACCTGCGTACATCACGGCAATTTTGTCTGTGTGACCTGCCACGACACCAAGGTCGTGAGTAACAAGAATCATGGCCATGTTGAACTCTTTACGAAGTTCTGTAATGAGGTCGAGCACTTGTGCTTGCACAGTTACGTCGAGAGCGGTTGTCGGTTCGTCGGCAAAGAGCAGTTCTGGCTCGCATGACACTGCAATAGCGATCATGATGCGCTGGCGCATACCACCTGATAGTTGGTACGGGA
>Ga0208592_1000293_pt1 | contig 15215 bp, 11 predicted proteins | sample LakMenE18May10ns_FD_150712 | JGI IMG/M metagenome (GOLD analysis project Ga0208592, IMG submission 150712) | Freshwater microbial communities from Lake Mendota, WI - 18MAY2010 deep hole epilimnion ns (SPAdes) | ecosystem: Environmental > Aquatic > Freshwater > Lentic | place: Lake Mendota...
ATTGATAAAGAAAAATAATAACGCGGCTATATTAACACACAGATATCCTATAATTTGCCCCCAGATTTTAACTGAAGTTGTTGGAACTAAAATTTTCATATCTTTTATTTTTTAATCTTTTGTTTTTAACTCGCGGATGATGTCACCATTTTTAAATCGATCCACATCCAAAATCTCGCTCATTCAAATTTGAGTGCCAATGGTTGTGGTATTATATGTTTTACCATTCACATCCGTCTCTTGCGCATTAATTGCAACATAAGTGATCAGGCTAATTAAAAGTAAGGTGTTTTTCATGAAATTTATTTTTAGAAATAGGAACTTATTTATTGTGACTTTCGGAAAACTCCATTAAACATTTTTGCGAACAATATTTTGCTTCTGATTCTTTTCTTACACCATCCTCGAAGTATACGACCGGACCAGCTCCATAAGTATTGCACCATGAACACCTGTTTTCTTTAATTCGATTAATTTCCGATTCAACTTCATTGCATGATGCAGAAATGGACAAAGAACCAAGGATGTAAATTGAGAAAAAGAATTTTTTCAAATAAAATGATTTAAGTAGTGTGTTTTATTTTGAAGTTATCATGTTTTTTAAGACTTAGACATATTAACGAACGTGATAAAGATAATAATTAGACTGTCATGGACAAGTATTCCTTTCGTTTTACAAAAAGATCTAGTTAAATATATTGTGTTCAAAAAAAAAATAATTAATCTTGAAGAGAAATGTTTTCGAATCGATCATTATAAATTTAAACTATCCTACAAATGAAAAAAATCCTTTTTTTAGCACTGCCTTTAGCACTTGGTTTTGCATCTTGCAACGTTGCTGGTGAAGAAGATTACGCCAATCTATCAAACGACATGTGTGATTGCATGAATCAAAGCACAACACAAGTTTCTACCTCAACTAAAGAAGCCATTATTGACGCCATGAATACCGGAAAATCGATGGATGACGCCATGATGGAATTGGCTGAGAAAGATCCGATGCAAGCCATTGCAGATGGTCAACACTTGATGGAAGCTGGACCAAAATTTGAGAAATGCTTCGCTTCCATGGAGAAAAAATACGATGATTTGTACACCACAGCAGAGGAATCTGAAATCATGAATCGTCTTTTGGAAACATTGAAAAAGAATAAATCTTGTGAGTGGACGTCTGCACTCGTTCAAATGGGTATGCAGGCGGAGAAAAAGTAGTTGTCAATCCGAAATCCTTAAGTCTATCAAAATAATCGAGTACGATTTCAGGGTAAAAGAATAAAAAAAGGCGGTTTATCACAAATCGCCTTTTTTTTCGTATCTTCAAATTAATGAAACTCAACTTGAATCCAACGAAGCTCTCTCCAGCTGATTTTACCGAACAATTTATCAATCAAACGAACCAGTCTGTTTTCTTAACAGGAAAGGCGGGAACTGGGAAAACCACCCTGTTGCGCAAAATCATCGAATCCACTCATAAAAATGCGGTCATCGTTGCTCCAACAGGCATTGCTGCTTTAAATGCGGGTGGTGTGACGATTCATTCCTTTTTTCAATTGCCTTTCTCCGGATTTATTCCAGAATTTGGAATCAAGCCATCCTTTACTGAATCCGTTAAATTTGAAACGAAGGATACCCTCATGCGCCACTTCGCGATGAATAAAACGCGTCAAAAAATCATTAGAAACGTTGAATTATTGATTATTGACGAGGTCAGTATGTTACGCGCTGATTTATTGGATGCAATGGATTGGACACTTCGTAACGTTCGACGGATTCATGAGCCATTCGGTGGGGTACAAGTACTGTTTATCGGCGATTTACTGCAGCTACCTCCGGTGGTCAAACAGGAAGAATGGCAAGTGCTGCGCTCCTATTACGACGGCGTATTTTTTTTCCATGCGAAAGTATTAAAGGAAGTTCAACCGCTTTACATCGAATTAACCACCATTTATCGGCAACAAGATCAGGATTTTATTCAAGTCTTAAATCATTTAAGGAACAATCAAATCACCGCTGAGGATGTGGAGGTGCTGAATAAATACGTTCGTGAAGATTTTGATTCCTCTCAACATGAAGGATACATTACATTAACCACGCATAACGCGAAAGCAGATGAGATCAATGCTAAGGCTTTGTTGGCATTGAAAGAAAAAAAGTTTAACTACGATGCGGAAATAACTGGTGAATATCCCAAGCACCTTTTTCCAATTGAGGAACGATTGGAACTGAAAGTAGGGGCTCAAGTCATGTTTGTGAAGAATGACCTTTCCTTTGATAAACATTATTTCAATGGCAAAATGGGTAAAATCAAATCCTTGAGTGATCACGAGATTACCGTTGAATTTCCAGAGGAGAAAAAATCAATCGTCGTTGAGAAATTTGAATGGAACAACATTCGTTATGCCCTGAACGATTCAACTGGTGAAGTAAAGGAAGAAGTTTTAGGAACCTTTGTCCATTATCCCTTAAAATTGGCTTGGGCAATAACGGTTCACAAAAGCCAAGGATTAACGTTTGATAAAGCCGTTTTGGACGTGTCCGATGTTTTTGCTCCAGGACAAGCCTATGTAGCATTGTCACGTTTACGTTCCTTAGATGGACTGGTTTTACTGAAACCAATGCGCATGAACGGCCTGTCGAATGACCAACAAGTTGTGGCGTTTAGTCAAAATAAAGCGGAAGAGGAATTGTTGCCTGTTTACCTGGAGCAAAGCACGAAGAATTACCTCATTGGCATGCTGAAACAAGCTTTTGATTGGTATGACTTAAGTTCGAAGTGGGGTAGCCATGAGTCCTCTTACCACTTGGTAGGATTAAAAAGTGAAAAAGGTAAAAACAAAGGTTGGATTGCGATGCAAAACCAAGTGATACAGTCCACAATGGATCCCGCACGTAAATTTTGCCGTCAATTAGACCAAATGTTGCATGCGCCAAAATTAGATTTTTCCTTTCTGAATGAACGTGTGAAAGCCGCTTATCATTACTTTTTTAAATCATTAGATGATGTGTTGTCCTCGAACCTTAGGAAAATAGGTGAATTGAGTCGTGTTCGAAAAACCAAGCAATATGCGGAGGAATTGGAGGAATTGGATGAAGTTTTAACCGAAACGATCATTCGCTTAAAAAAAGCACGTTTACTTATGGAGGCTGTTGCTGCTGGCAAGGAAATCACCAAAACAGTTGTTTGGAACTCGGAAATCGCTCAATACAAACTAGGTAAAATTGCAGCGGTGAAACAGGAATTGAAACAGGTGCCTTCTTTGTTGGATGATCCCGATGAAGTGGACGATGTCATTTTTACGAAATCAAGTAAAAAAGAAAGTGCTGCTAAAAAGGAGAAAAAGTCTACCTACGAAGTGACATTAGAATTGCTCGAGCAAGGAAAGGATGTGGAAGAGATTTCACGCATTCGGCAGTTGTCTAATCAGACCATTTCCAATCACTTTGCGTATTTAATTCGAAGTGAAAACATCGAATTAAGTGATGTGATGTCCCCAAAACGCATTCAAGAATTGGCAAGCATGTTTGATGGATACGAAGGAACATCGCTGTCTCCTTTGAAAGAAAAATTAGGAAATAAGGTGACTTGGGAAGAACTAAAGCTCTATCAAGCTGCTTCCATGGTTTAATTTTTCAAGAGTAATATCGGTGTTTCGTTTCCGGAAATGCGCAATAAATAGGTTCCGATACTTAAATGTTCTACGGATACCTTTGTGTTAAGTGATTCTAAAATCCCGTCGCTCACCAAGCGTCCTTGTTCGTCGTATATGGCGTATGATTCCTCGGAATCTAGCTCCCTAAGTATATTGATGTGATCAAAACTTGGATTTGGAAAAATGACATAGTTCGAATGAGGAATTTCGGTCATTCCAACATCTGAAATGTTTATGCAAGCACTGATTTCAATGCAATTTCCTTGTGTAATGATCACCGCATAATTACCATTGTCTGAAGCTGTAAAAAATTGATTGTTGGCTCCTTGAATGGGTGCATTATTTGCATCACAGTCAACCCATTGATAGGTAGTGCCCATGACCGTTGAATTGGCTGACATGGTCGTTCCTGAAATCGAGGTAGATACATCGATGTTTTCGATGGTCAAATTCAAGTATTCAGTGAGGCAATTTGTAGTTGGTCCTTGGTAGATTCCTGAGCTCGCATAGGTATTTCCATTCCAAACGTAAGATGCGCAAGCGGAAATCGTTAAGGTATCATACGATCCCGGATTGATGGTTAAATTTAAGTAGGAAGTGATGCAATTCACTGTCGGACCAGGGTAGAATCCCGAATTGGTGTAGGTATTTCCGTTCCATGTATAGGAATCACAAGCAGAGACCGTACTTGTATCGCTTGAGCTCGGTGTAATGGTTAAATTTAGCACCTCTGTTACGCAATTCACTGTTGGACCCATATAGATTCCTGATGTGGTATATGTGGTTCCGTTCCATAGGTATGATCCACATTCCGTTACACTTAAATTATGAATCGTACTCGGTGAGATGGTTAAGTTAAGAACAGGAGTAATGCAGTTTGAAGTGACACCTACATAAATCCCACTATTGGAATAGTTTGTGCCATTCCAAGAATAGTTGCCACATGTGGAAACTGTAAGTGTGTCCATGATTGCTGGTGTGATCGTTAAATTCAACGTGACCAAAGAATCACCGCCATACATGTTTGTCAAGAGATACGTTGGAGAATTCGTATTGGAGGTGTAGGTGATGTTGTCAATCCATGTGTATGAATTGCAAGCACTGATGACGGCTGTTCCTGCGTTATTATTTACAGGTACGCTCTGAGCATAAATTTTTGATCCACCAGTGGCTTTTGTTTCAATGAATGTAGCCACCACTTTCCCATTGGAAGATTTAGAAAAATGAATGCGTTTTTTGCTGGCTTGATAGGTCCCCATAGGTTTCGTTTCAAATGGCCAAGCAAAAGAACCACTAGCATCCAACATACACGCATGTAAAGTTGTTGGACTTGCGCCATTGTCAAAGCCACTTTTCACAAGAAAAAGTGGGAGTTCATTAACGAGCTGTAGGTCTCCAGAATTTACTTTTGACGTACCGATGGCATAAATGACTTTTGCCGTATCGGTGAATTGACGATTCCCCGTTACCTTGTCAAACTTTTGTATGTAGACCCCAAAGGCACTTTGCGCACTATTCGTGTAGTTGCAGATGGACCAAACATAAGGCGAACCCGATTGAAACGCAACTTTTGTATCCATTTCATTGCGGGTGGTAGTCACATCAAAATCTTTTCCATTGATTCCCCAAGGCAAGTTTCCATCCGAATTGATTCGCTGTAAATAGGAGTCAAAATGAGTTCCAGTTGCCGCTTTGTAACCATAATAAACGACATCACCATCTTGTGTAGCGCTATAAGATGTGTTCCAAACGGTTGATTTATTGGATAATTGAACAGGGTTCGTCCAAAGTGGAAGTCCAGATGAGTTGTATTTCTGCGCCCAAAGTGTGGAATTTATCCCGAAAGAAATCACGTGGAAAACCAATAAGAATTCATTGTTACTAAATTCAAACAAATCGCCCGGCGATTTTCCATTGCTCGCTCCGTTGCTTACCTGTTGGTTAGTTGACCAAACTGGAGTGCCATTAGAACTATATTTTTGAATCAATGTTTGGTTGCTTGCATTCCATGCAATGATCGCTTCTCCACTCGATAAAGGAAGAATGGTTACAACATATCCCGAACCTAGGTTAATTCCGTTTGAATTCCAGAGGTGATTCCCGTTAATGTCCAATTTGAAGGCGTATCCAATCCCACCGTTTGTTCCGGTCGCACCAATATAGACATTTTCGTTTTGATCTACGGCAATTTTCATGATTGCGGTTGAAGTGCTCATCGACATGTTGTTGCTCACGAGAACTCCGTCTGGACCAAGTTGTTTAATGCCTTGATTATTCAATACTTGCATACGTAATTCATAATTAATGGGTCCTGTTACAACCTTCCAGAAAACAGAAACAGTTTTACCGTTAACTGTACCCAAAACTTTCATGTCCTCCGTATTGGAAGTAGCCACCTCCGTATTGACATCGGTCAGGGGTGTCCATTGAGCAAAAAGCGATAAGGATACGACGGAAAAAAGAAGGAATATCTTGATTTTCATTTGGTTGAATTTCTTTAAAGTTAGTCATAATTAATATGAAATTGGTCAAGTTTATTCGCCGGTACCCGAGCAATTCACCACATGTCAAAGAATAAGAAGCGGTGTGGTAATAGGAGAGCAATCTAAAAATGACATGCTTGTCAAGAAGTAGGGGTTTTATTTGTCGAATTTGTTTTTGAGTAAAAGGAAGTAAATATCACGTGGATTTGTCCCTTCTTTTTGAATTCAAAATCAGTTTCTTTCCTTAGCTTTGCTGAAAAAATAATTCCATGACTTTTCGCGATTTAAATTTAAAGAAACCACTTTGGAATGCATTGGATGATTTAGGATACGAAACGCCTACAACCATCCAAGCGGCTAGTTTCAATGTGATGATGTCCGGAAAGGATACGATTGGAATCGCACAAACAGGTACGGGTAAAACATTGGCTTACTTGCTTCCGAGTTTATGCATGTGGAAATTTTCAAAAGAACCCCATCCTCAAATTTTAATCATTGTTCCAACGAGAGAACTTGTTGCTCAGGTGGTCAGTGAGGTGGAGAAGTTAAGTGCCTACATGAACTTAGCAGTTGGCGGTGTGTACGGTGGAACAAACATGAATACCCAAGCAGCTATGGTTCTACTCGGATTAGATGTCCTCGTTGGAACACCTGGGCGGATTTTGGATTTGGCGGCAAATGGTTCCTTGCAACTAAAGCATGCGAAAAAAGTCATCATTGATGAAGTGGACGAAACCTTAAGTCTTGGATTTAGGCCGCAATTGTTGCGTATTTTTGAATACTTACCTGCGAAAAGACAAAACATGGTTTTTTCTGCGACTTTATCGGAAGAAGTATCTTTATTTTTAGATGATTACTTGACTACTCCAGTTAGGGTAGAAGCGGCAAGAGCGGGATCTTCACTTGATAAAATTGATCAAGCTGCTTTTCGTGTGCCTAATTTCTTATCAAAGGTTTCCTTGCTCCATCATTTGCTTGAAAACGAAGCAGAAAATTCAAAAGTTTTGGTTTTTGTTTCCTCTCGTACGTTAGCTGATACATTATTTGAGGAAATGGAACAGACTTTAGGTGATTCGGTCGGAGTCATACATTCCAATAAAGCACAAAATTTCCGTTTTAATACGGTGCAAAATTTCCAAACAGGGGAAATTAATGTGTTGATCGCAACCGATTTGATTGCAAGGGGAATTGACGTGACTGATGTTTCACATGTCATTAACTTTGACATTCCTGAAAGTCCTGAAAACTACATTCACCGCATTGGTCGAACGGGTAGGGCGGATAAGAATGGAGTGGCAACGACTTTTGTTACGGAAAAAGATGAAACGGCTCTAAGTGCCATCGAGGCGCTCATGCAAAAAAAGCTTTCTTTTACAGATGTTCCAAGCGAAGTGGATTTTACCGAAGAATTATTGGAATTTGAGAAGGCGAAAGTAGCGATACCTGGGAAATTGATTAAATTACCCAAACGTGAAAACGCAGGCGCTTCGTTTCATGAAAAGAAAGCCAAAAACAAAAAAGTCAATGTGCGGTACGATCACAAAAAAGCCATGATGGATAAATATGGTAAACCAAAGAGAAAGAGAAGTTAACAAAGATTTCTAGGATAAATGCAAATTATGAATTCGGATTTTCCACTGAATTCGGTACATTTGAATAAATTCTTGATTTCTATGAGTTTAATTTGTGAAAATGAATAAAATCCACTTCGTTACTTTAAGTATTCTTTTATTGTTTTCGTGTCATAACAACGAGAAAGGAAAAGCAAATAAGGTCGAAGAGCCTACAGATAAAAACCTGCAAACCGATTTTGAATCGGCTAAATTTGACACAGAATTTTGTGAAATCACCACCTTTTTAAATGGTGATTCTATTTTGCATGCACAATCTGCCAAAGAATGGAAAGAAGCATGCAAAGGGAAAACGGCTGCTTGGTGTTATGCTGATCCCATCAAAAAAGAAGGAATCTTATACAACTATTATGTCCTTCAAGATAAGCGAGGGATTGTTCCGGTTTCAAAAAAAATAACCCGTGATCAAGCCGATAAATTAAAGAAAGAGTTGGTTCAACGCAAAAAAGAATGGACCATCGCTTTTTCTGAGAATGGATACGTACAACGCTCGTTTACCGGACAAAATTACAATTTGAAATTTGTTCAGTTCTGGATTTTTGATGATGCAGATGTGGAGAATAATCAAGCCAATATCATGGTTTGGGATTTGAAACTGAAGACATTTGACATCGAAAAGGTCAGCATCAACAACGGTTATCGAATTTGGTTATTAAAATAAACAGCATGAAATACCTTTTCCTCTCGTTACTTTTTCTTTACGTAGCCTCGTACTCGGCACAAATTGTGCGCATTCCAATTGGTCAGCAATCAAAAGGATCCAGCGAAGTAAAATTGGAGCTAGTGAATCGTTACCAGCGCAATGTCGCACAACCTTCGAATGAACAAGATCAATACGACGTTGCCATCAATTCTCCGAAGTCGGTTAACTACAGTTTGAATGGAGAGAAATTTTACGTTCAATCGTTAGAGGGATGTAAAACAGTTGTTTACAATGCGAAAACGAAAAAGAAAATCAAAACCATTGAACATTCATTTGATGCTTCCAATCAGCAGTTATTCAAAAACAACGAATCTTCTGTTTTTGATTACAAATACAACCGAACACTTGCCAATTATAATGTATTCAAAGGAAAGCCAGTGGAAAGTTGTTTCTCGCATAATGGAAAATTCCTCTGGGTAACCTATTACAGACGTGATTACGATAACAATGCAGAATGTCCATCCGCTGTCGCAATCATCGATACAGAAACAGATGAAATTGTGAGGGTCATGCCCACTGGACCATTGCCGAAAATGATTGCTTGTTCACCGGATAACAAGTACATTGCTGTTACTCATTGGGGGGATAATACCTTGGGAATCATTAATATTCAAAGCGATAATCCTATGGACTTTTATTACCACAAGCATTTAGTGGTTGATTACCAAATGAAACTTGACTTCGGTGCGGGACACGTGGATCGCGATAGTGAATGTGGTTATTGTTTGAGAGGGACCGTTTTTACGCCTGATGGTGATTTTTTACTGGTTGGAAAAATGGGTGGTGCTGCAGGAATTGCCGTTTTTGATGCAAAAAACTACTCCTTTCTCGGTACAATTAAAGGAATGCAATCCAATGTTCGTCACCTTGTTATCAATGGCGAATACCTTTATTTAAGTGCGAACTCTCCCGGGATGGTTCAAAAATGTTCGTGGAGGTCCTTTGTGAAAAGCAGGGTGCAAAATGAAGGTAAAGAGGTCAATTTTAGTTCTTTCGAAAGCGTTTCTGTTGGCGCAGGAGCAAGAACAATTGTGACAACATCAGACGGTAAATATTTGTTTGCAGCGGTGAATAATGGATCGAAAATAGCCGTAGTACGCACGAGTGACATGAAGGTGATTTCTGAAATTCCAGCGGACTCTTATCCGGTTGGTATGGATATTTCCAGTGACGACCAGGAACTCATTGTCACATCTCAAGGAAAAGAAAATGGCGGAGGTAATTCTGTCATGGTATTTAAAATAACAATTCAAAAATAAGTAACGTATGAATCAATTATTCACTATGTTCAATCGAACAATTTCGTTTTTCATGGTAATTTTACTTTTTTCATGTAGTAATGTGAAAAAAGAAGCTGGTAAGTCTGTGCAAAAAAAGACACTTCCAAACAATGTATTTAATCTGTCTATTGAAAGCCCTGCGGAGTTTAGTGCCCAATTGTTTACCCAAAATAAAAAAGGAGAGGCAATTGAAGTTAAGCAGCTTTTAAGCTTCGACACCCTAGACACCATTGGAAGAGCATGGAAATTGAAAATAAGTGTCCCAGGTAAGTTTGAATTGGATACCTTATTGCAAGTGAAAAGCAGCAAACAATTTAAATCCATGCTGGCTAATTGCTTTGCCCTAATTCCGTTTCAACGACCGAAAAATGCCACCTTTCAATATGTGAATGGTGCATTTAAACCAATCGAAGCAATCGAAGGAAATCAATTGGATACTGCAAAGTTGACAACAGCAATCGTAACTTCCATAAAAGGAAGTAAAAATGAGTTAACTCTTGAGCGTGATAATTTTTATAAAAAACCTAGTTACCATCTATCAGATGTGAAAACCCAACAAGGGCTAAATGCATTAAGGAAATGTCTATCTGCAAAAATCACCCTAGAATTCAAGTCTAAGGATGTGGTGATTGATAAAAGCACCTTTGGTTCTTGGTTAACACTCGATTCCATGATGCGGGTGAATTTTATTTCCACGAAATCGGTTTCATTTGTTCAGGATTTAGCGGCAAAGTACGATGAAATCATACCAAGTGTTAGCATCACTAGTTCAAAAGGTGAGCAAAAGACAATTAGGGGTGGTGACATTGGTACACGTCTCAATGTTTTTAAGGAACTTTCAAAAATCCTTGAAAACGTTCGAAATGCAGAAGTCGTTAGTCGAGAACCAAATTACGCCATGAAAGGTTTGCCAGCCGGAGTTTTTGACTCCAATAAAACATATGTTGAAATCAGTATTTCGGACCAAAAATTATGGTACTATAAGAATGGATCCCTCGTTATTGAAAGTTCAGTTGTTACCGGTTGTCCTCAACAAGGGCATTCAACCCCAGGTGGAGCATATTATGTGAAATACATGCAGACGAATGCTACATTGGAAGGTCCTGGATACAGTGCTCACGTGCGCTATTGGATGCCATTTAATAATGGCATCGGGCTGCACGATGCCCAATGGCGAAATAAGTTTGGAGAAGCCATATACCTGGCAGATGGTTCACATGGTTGCATTAATCTTCCATTGAGTACTGCTCAAACGATTTATCAAACCATTTCAACAGGAACAATCGTATTGTTGTATTAAAAAAAAAGGACCTGTTTAGGTCCTTTTTTTTATATGAAGTAGATTAATTAATAATCTCCATATTCCAATGCTTCTAGGTCGTGAAGGTCTAACCATCCAGCAGTTAATTTATCTCTATTCGCGTTGTAAAACTCAACGTAACCAAATCCATTTTTTGTTTTAATGACCGTTGTTTGGTCACCATTCACTAAGAATTTTTTCTGGTTAATGGATTCATCCGTTGGTGAGGAATGAAAATAACTTCGCTGTGTCACAATGACAACATCTGTGTAATCAGGAAAATTACGTTCCAATTTCGCTCGTTCAACGGTTTTTTCACGTTCAATTCTTTCCTCTTCGGCTTTTAACTCATCTTCTTTTCTAACACGTTCCAATTCATCAATGCTGTCCTTGTAAGCCTGCATTTTTGCCTCTTCTTTTTGACGAACCATGTCAGCTTCAGATGGGGCACTGTTGTTATTTCCGCCGCAAGAAGCCAATCCCATCATAGAACCTGCCATCAAAACAACTAGTAGATTTTTTTTCATAATTCAAATTTTTTTCGAAAATTAATAATAATTGTGCAAATGAAAAAAAAAACTTACGATCATTTAAGATTGGCAACCTTTTATAACTATTTAGAAATGGAACTTATCTGTTTTAATAATGGCAATGTATAAGCGAATTTATTCTGTGAAAACTTGCCAACGCCATGCTTGCTTGCTAATTGAACGAGTTCCAACCAATTGGTTTTTCCCTTTTGATTCCCTTGATGAACATAATATCCTTTGCTTTCGAGAATAAGAGTTCTTGAGGATTTTGATGTGAATAATCCTTCAAAGCGAACATCGATTGGTTCTGAACCTTCTTTCGAAACCATGTACGCTGCATCGTTTTTCAAAAGAGCGCCTAAATTGGAAGTAGGACCACTCACATCACTAGGGGAGAGGTGTTGGATTTCCATCGCCGCTGGTTTAGAAAAGTCCATCGCCACATAATCCATTTGCCATAAATTAAATCCACTTTCCACTCGTATTTCGATGGATGGATCGGATAGAAGTTCAGGTTTTATAGGAATCACGATGGATTGGTCATTCGCATTTCCGATGGCAAGTACTTGTTCTAGTTCGATCCATTTATTGTTTTTCTTGATGGATACGACAAGCGGAATTCCAGCTTTCTTTAAAGCCGCCAATTGTTCTTTTTGTGATTTCTTTTGTTTTCTAGCCACCCAACGTTCATGTCTATCTCCCATGGATTCAATAAATTGTTGGTGTATGAATCCAGCCCATTCTGTGTTTTTGACATTCAGGATCAATTTCGCATGATCCAGTTCCTGAGGTTTATCGAATTGCATATTTACAGATACAAGTCCATTTTTCGTTGGGCGATCAAAGGAAAAATACGAGTGATCATCTTTGATTAATTCATTTTTCAGATTGGTTCCATCATGAGCGCAGTAATTTTTGGCATGTTTTGTATCTTGTATCGTATGTAAATTGCCTTGTAAATCTGGAATTACTTGAACGGATGGATCGTGGTATGCGACCGTCAAGCCGAGGTAATTTGTCCACTGAATTTCTTGGTTTTCATTTCGGATCTGTAGGTGAATGTCCGAATTGTTTGGGTGAAAATCAGGCAAGGTCTTAAAATCAAATCGCTCTAACGGACCACTAACTGAGCCGGTAAACAATGTATTCGTAAACTCCAGCTTATCCCCATTATCCATGTATACATGTGGGCAATTACAAGCAAGGGCTAAGGCTATCACTGAAAAAATGAGTAATCCAAATACAGAAATAATGAACGCCAATCCTGGATCCAATGTTTTCTGAAAAATTTGCATCATGTACATGTCAGAAACCTTCACTGTAAGTTCTTGTCCAGATTTAGTGTAGTTATCTGTATGAATGTGAACTTGATGTATTTCATCTGAGACCTTCATTTCTAAAGAATCAATATGCATGTTTTCAGCATGGTATTTTCTCCTGGCTTCTTTAACAGATTTTGGCGAAAACCGCTTTTTCTTTGTGAACGATTTCGTCATTTGATAGTAGAATGAAAGTTCAGATGAATTGGATGGGGTGATTTCTCCGATAATAACATTCGACTCAATTCTGGGTGCGGTGATTTGATAAAGTTCATTTTTCGAATGGACAAAATAAATCGATGTACCCTTCATCATCTCCCGTTCTATTTTGCGTTCGAAATCATGGTTTAAATGATTGAGTTTATAATAGGATCCGCAACTGGACAAAATGCCCATCAACCAAATCATACTGATGAATTTTAATGTTGTTTTTTTTCTAATGAATTTCATGATGTTTATAATTATGCTAAGTTTTCAACTAGTTCACATCCTTCTGTTCTTAATTCAGCGATCGAATTTTCGTGCTGAACATCCAAGATGTGTGTTTTTTTATTTCGACAAAAAGGGCATGCATTGATGTATCCATCCGTGTCAATGTAGAGGTATTTTGATCCTGCTCCAACACAACCAATGCTTCTTTGCTGGTATCCAGGGTAGACTAAAATGGGTAAGTGATGATGCGATTCCTTTGTATTTACCTCGAGGAAAAACGCCTCGAGGATGTCTAGTTCGTGCGTTCGAAGCATCACGTCTTTTCCTTCATAATTCCCAATAGAACGAGGTTCCAAGAATTGAACGAATGCTGCACCGTTCTCATTTGCGAAATGCATGTAGTTAAGTAAATGTTCTCGTGTGCAAAATTCACGCGTCACACAAACCACAAATGTCAGTACCAATTTTGCATTTATAGCACTTTTTGCGGCTTCCATAGCCCAAGAAAAGGCCTTGTCATTTCTTCTAAATGCATTGTGTTTTTCAGCTTGGTAATGATCAATACTCAATAAAATGGATGTCAAACCAGCCTGCTTTAAAGCAAGTGCGTTTTCCCGATTTAGTTTGTATCCTGAAGTGTAAATGGCAAAGTCCGACGTTTTTTTTGCTCCTTTTAACAAGGTCAATAAATCAGCGAGTCTGTTCATTGGTTCCCCGCCTCCAAATTGAATCATGGGAACACCAGACGCTTGTAGTTTGGCAATGATTTCTTGGTGATCGTTTAACGAAAGAGACTCTTTTTGATTTAAAACTGCTCCTTCAAAGCAATGTTCACAGTTCAAGGGACATTTTTTTGTCAGCGCAATTTGAACAACGGATTGTTGCTCAAGAAGGGTATTGGGTAGCTCGAGGGATTTTCGCGCTTCCATTTCCATCGGAGTGAAAAAATACGCGTTTGGAAATCCACTAACGTTGCAATTCATGTAAACTTTCCCATCGATCATTGCCAGTTTAGGTATTGATTTTTCTATGGTGAAGCGAGATTTAAATGCTGCAACACCTTTTAAAACCTTGACGTAGGTGATTGGGTTTTTATAGCGAACAAAAAGAAAGGATAGCAAGCCTAATTTGATGCGCCATTCAAAGTAGAACTTCTTGAAACCATGAATGAGGTGTGGGTTTTTATTGGAATTAGGCATGAGTTTAATAGGTCTGCTTTGTTATTTTATAAATAGTTAAACAAAAATAAGGGTAGAATTTTAAACAGTAAAATTGAATTTAGAAAAGGTGAATAGAAGACTTGCGAAAAACGCAAATGAGTCAAATGAAACCTGCTTTTTCATGCCCAAATGAAATTTCTTTTTTTGTTTCCAAGCATCCTTTGTAAATTTGCAGCGTCTGAAAAGGCATTAATTTAAAAAAAAGTAAAACAAAATGAAACTAACATTATCCTTTATTCTTGCAACTTTTGCAGGTGTGGTATTTGGTCAATCAGTTAAATCAGAGGACATTACGTACACATATGTGAAGTTGCCAACGAATCCAATTCAACCAAAAGTGGACAATTATTATTCCACTTTAACTTCGTCTTCTGCTGAGGAGAATGCGAAAATGATGGCTAATTTTGAGGCTGAAAAAGCAAGAGCTGAAGCAGATTACCAAAGAGAATTGGCTGATTTTCCAGCGAAACAAAAAGCAGCTGATAATAAATACGACAAAGAAATGGAAGCGTATAATTCCAAATCGACTGCAGCAAAAGTGATTGAGCGTCAATTATTAAATGAGAACTCAAAACCAGTAAAGGATTACGTTCCTCAACCCTATAGAAGAACGGTTAATCCGCCTGTTTTAAAATCGAACTATGATTTGCCTTCTTTGGCTTCCACG
>Ga0208592_1000296_pt1 | contig 15170 bp, 12 predicted proteins | sample LakMenE18May10ns_FD_150712 | JGI IMG/M metagenome (GOLD analysis project Ga0208592, IMG submission 150712) | Freshwater microbial communities from Lake Mendota, WI - 18MAY2010 deep hole epilimnion ns (SPAdes) | ecosystem: Environmental > Aquatic > Freshwater > Lentic | place: Lake Mendota...
CTCTCGATAACCACTTTGTGGCTAAGACCAATACCAAGCGTGAGGCGATTACCTGAAGCCGCTGCCACCGTGTGGCACTGCTGAGCAATGGCGTGAGGGTGACGTGGGTATGTAGGAACTACAGACGTACCCAATTCGATACGGGGTACTTCACGGCCCACAATGGCCAACGCAGTAAGCGCATCGTGGCCAAAGATGTTCGGTGCCCAGTAACTGGCGAACCCATCTTGTTCTGCCGAGCGGGCCTCAGCCACCACATCGTCGACCGTTCCGTCGTTAACTGCTCCACCAAAAATTCCGTATTTCATAGTGGCTGACCGTATCAGGGGGACGTTGTCGTTACCGCAGAAGCAATCCAAGCACCTCAAGAACTTCTCGCACCTCTTTGATCTCTGTCACCGCATCTTCGCCAATCAAATCCACGACAAGCCAGCACCCCAACAATTCTTAGCTTTGTCCCCACATTGTGGGTACAAAGTGGGTACAGTGCCATGTATGGCAACAACGACCGCATCATCAGAGATCACTTTCAGGGTCTCTCAGGAAGACAAAGAACTCATCAAGCTCGCAGCTGAGATTGAGAACTCAAGTGTCAGTGATTACCTGCGCACCCTTGCAGTTCAACGTGCAATGGAATTGGTGTCTCATTTGCGCCTGCGGGAAGTCACAGTCATTCCGGCCACACAGTTCAATGCCCTCATGGCAAGCATCGACGAGCCTGACGACATTGCGCCACGCTTGCGCACTGCATACGACAATCTGTGGAAACTTGAACTCGATTGACCTCATCACTTCCGTCACCACGTTCGGTTGCGTACAACTCATCGATTCACGAAGTCAGCTCTTTTGATTGCGGCAATGACTCTCTCAACACCTGGTTGATTCGCGACGCTCAACATGCCCGCCTTATGGGCACGGCCAATACATACGTATTCGTCAAGGACTCTCAGGTGATTGCTTACTACTCATTGGCTGCGCATCAACTTCAATCAGATGAACTACCAAACCGACTCGCACACGGCGCTCCCCTAGCCATTCCGGCGTATCTCATCGGGAAACTTGCAGTAACGAAAGAAATGCAGAATCAGATGATTGGTGGTGCTTTGCTTATCGACGCACTATTGCGGTTGAGTCGCGCATCTGAAGGCGGACCAAGTGCTCGCATCATTACGGTCGACGCCATCGATGATGGTGCAGTCAACTTTTATCGCAAAAACCAATTTGTTTCTTCGCCGACAGACCAAAAACAGATGTTCATGAAAATGTCGACAGCACGAAAAATTGTTACGAGAGGCTGACGAGGTCGAGCCATTCCTTGCTGAAGTAATCCACTTGCCCATCAGGCATCAGGATCACTTTTGTGGGCTTAAGCCTCTGTACGAATTCTTCATCGTGGCTCACCATGATGATGGAGCCTGGCCATGATTCAAGTGCGTCAGCTACTGCTTCACGACTTGCAGGGTCAAGGTTGTTCGTAGGTTCGTCGAGAAGCAGAACGTTGTTGCGACCCACCATCAACATGGCGAGAGCGAGTTTTGTTTTTTCTCCGCCAGACAATGAACCGGATTCTTGAAACACTTTGCTGCCCTGTAAGCCGAACATACCGAGCAACGCACGCATCTGAGTTTCAGTGAGTGCTGAACCTGCAGGCAGTTCACGACGCATATGCCAAATCAGAGATTGATTCGGGTCAAGCGTGTCGTGTTCCTGGGCGAAGTAGCCCACTTCCACTTTGTAGCCCCACTCAATATCACCAATGTTTGCTTGCGTTGCGCCGGCCAAGATACGAAGAAGTGAGGTTTTACCCGCACCGTTGAGACCAAGAACAAGTAGGCGTTCGCCACGACCAAGGTCGAATGAAACATCTTCGAAAATTGCTGGGCCGCCATAACCCTTTGAAAGACCCTTTGTGGTCACAACTGTGATTCCGCTCTGAGGTGGCGGAGGAAACTTCACCGTGAGTGCACGATCTTTTTTACGCATGCCGGTTGATTCACCTTCAATGCGAGCAATGCGCTTTTCAATGCTGTGCGCCATGGTGGCCTTCGATGCCTTTGCACCGAACCTGTCAACTACTTCTTGCAAACGAGCGACTTCTTTGGCTTGCAACAAAGCCTTCTTTTCCGCACGAGACTCATCTTCAGCACGTGAACGCTTGTATTGGGTATAGGTGCCGCGATATTCGAACACCATGCCGGTGTCGTCTTCGTCTGGGCGATCTAAGTGGATTACTCGGGTGATTGCTTCGTCTAGAAGTTCAAGGTCATGGCTAATAACCAGCAATGCACCCTTGTAGTTGCGCAGGAAATTGAGCAGCCACGTTTTCGCATCGATGTCTAAGTGGTTCGTGGGCTCGTCGAGAAGCAACATGTCGCTGCCTGCGAACAAAATGCGAGCCAATTCGACACGGCGACGTTCTCCACCAGAAAGAACTCCGAGAGCGAGATCAAGTCGATCTTCCTTTAGCCCGAGACCAGCAGCGATAGAGCGTGCTTCGCTCTCTGCTGAATAGCCACCCTTCAAGGTGAATTCTTCTTCGGCTTTCGAAAACTTCGCAACATTCTTGTCGCTCGGGTCTTTCTCCATGACGACACGAAGTTTTTCTAAACGAGCTAGATCTGAATCAATATTGCGTCCAGACAACACGTGACCAATGGCGGAACGTGCTTCTTGCTCTGGCGAAGTACGTGGGTCTTGCGACAAGTACCCGAACGCACCACTGCGCATTACTTTTCCAGCAGCGGGATCATTCTCGCCACCGAGGACACGGAACATAGATGTTTTGCCAGCGCCATTACGGCCAACAATGCCGACCTTGTCACGTGCCATCACAGTAAACGTGGCACCTTGCACAACGTTTTTTCCGCCGACTTCGACGGTGACATTCTGAACTTGCAACATGATTAACGAACCGTTGTCGTTGTTGTTGAAGCTGTAGGCACAGTGGAAGTGACTGCGGGCGCAATAGTTGTAGCGCTCACAATGGTTGTCGCGGTAGACCCGGCAATGGTCGTTGGGGTCTCTCCCTCAATTGTTGATGATGGCATCACATCATCAGTAACTAGTGAATCATCCGTGTACTTCGAGGGCAAACATGCACCAGGCCCTGTAGGCGCTTCACCAAGCGCTGACGCAATGGAGGAGACAAGAACTTGTCGTCCTGCATCTGTTGGGTGAATCTTGTCGCGATTAAGCACACCTGTTTGTACTGAAGTTGTGCTCCAGTCGAGGACAGAAACATTCGGGTTCTTTGATGCCACGATTCGAATCACTTGATTGACCTGTTGCATTGTGGGTCGGAACAAAGACGCCGTTAACAACAATGTCGGACGTGGAGCCAATGACTTAACAATGGCTGTCAGATCTTTTTCGTACAACTCCGCGCTTCCGCCATAGTTGGTACCAAGGAATACAACAGCTGCATCCCATCCTTCGTAAATGCGATCGCGCAAGACAGTGCGACCAAACCCCACCATTTGTCCGGCTTCTGCTTCAACAGCAACTCGCCACCCGAGCGGCACAAGACCTGCACACATTGCGCCACCATAACGAGTAGCGGTGCCAGCAAGAATTGAGTCACCAAGAATTAAGAGTCGGTTACCGCTAGCAACGGTGCCGAGCACGGGGCCATCAAGATTTGCGAGAGATGCGCGCACACCGTTGACCACTACTGCCCCACTGGTGGCATTGATTCCAGGGATTCGACCAACATTTGTAAGAGTTAGTCGAGTTGCATCTGAACCGACTCCGAGACATGACGACACGATGCCTGAGAGGGCAATCAGAGTTGCAATAGTGCGAAAGCGGGGGGCTGACATGACCTCCCAAGGCTATTGGCTAATTACCCCATAAAAGGGGCACCTTTGCTATTGCTTGCCGTTATTGCGAGTTGCGCGCAACTCATCGCGAATTTCGACCAATAGATCATTGGTATTGAGAGAAGCCTTCTCTTTGTCTTCTTTCGAACGAAAACGGTTATAGAGCTTCACTACCATGAACAATGCCAACGCGACAAAGAAGAAGTTCAGGGTTGAAGTGGCGAATGCACCAAACGGAATATCACTGCCATTGACAGTAAGAACTTTCTTTGAAAAATCTGGTTGCTGCCCACCGAAAATGGCACCAATCAAGCCTCCGAGGATTCCGGGACCTTTGTCGCTTCCCGCAAATGAGTCAACAACAGTCTTGAAAGCGGCACCCATAACGAAAGCAACTGCCAAGTCAATGACGTTTCCTCTATTGATGAACTCTTTGAATTCAACAATGACTCCTCGCTTCGCAAGGTTCTCTACTTTGGTGAAGATTTCACTCATAGTGATGCCGCTTTCTCAATCAGAACTAACGCTTCATTGAAGCATGCCCCGCCGCCTAAGTCATTGACCCCATCGGAGATCAATGCGTTCGACACCATGCCGTTAGCAACGTGACGCATCCATAAACCTTTTGGAATTTCACAAACACCGACTCGCATACGTGCATCTACTGACACTGGCAACGTCACAGTGCCGAGACTGTTTGACACGGTCACCAGGTCTCCATCTGTCAACCCACGTTCGGTTGCATCTATCGGATGAACTGAGACAGCTGCGGTTGGTGGGTCATATTCAGCAAACATGGAGTTAACAGTTCGTGCAGTAGCTGATGTGAGCAGACGTAGGAACAAACCGGTTGACCCCCGCCCGGTCATTGGCGCAGGTAGCGGCAATTCAGAATCTGGCGAGAACAGCAGTGCCTTCTTGTCTTCAGGGAACACATCGCGAAACTGCACACTGTTCTGTGGGTTCAGTATCACGGTGTTTTGAGTTACTTCTATATCTTCGGCACGCGGTGTTGTGATTTGTACGCCTAGACGGCCTGCCAATTCACGACCTAGCCAGTCATTACTGCGCGATTCGCCCACTGGGTCAATGACCTTCTTCACTCGCTGCAATGCAAAAGAACCATAACTTCCTGCAAAGTCGTCCACTTCGAATTGGGTGGTTGCCGGCAACACAACATCTGCGTACCGCGCAGTGTCTGTCATCACCTGATCATGCACGACTGTGAAGACATCGTTATTGGCAAGTCCAGACAACATGAGCTGTTGGTCATTCGCCGTGACAGCGGGGTTAGCGCCTTGAATAAGAAGAACTGATGGTGCGTCTTCAGAGTTAAGCCAACGACCAACGTGATTCATGTTTACAACTGATCGTGCATCTTGTATTTCTGGCAACAAAGCATCAATTCGTGCGGACGATACTCGCGACGTGGACCCGAGAATTCCACTACCTTCAACTCCGAAATGCCCAGCAACTGCCCACATTGAAAAAATTGCGAGCATGCTGCTGCCGCCGTTGACATTACGTTCAACTCCCCACCCCATGCGCAACATGGCGGGCGCGGACGTACTAATGAGATCTACACATTCTTGGAATACCGAGACATCAATACCGCATTCATCTGCAGCGTCATCAAGAGTCCATTCCCGACACACTGCAAGAAACTCCTCAGAGCCACTGACATGATCACGAATAAATGTTGAATTCAGTTTTCCTCTGCGTTCTAGTTCCGCTGCAATTGCCATCGCGAACACAGCATCAGTACCTGGCAGCAACGGCACGTGCAGATCAGCGCGATCTGCAATGCCAGTTACTCGAGGGTCAACAACTATGACTGTTCCCCCATTGGCCTTGCATTCATTAACCAGTGGTGGAAGATGCGAGTTCGATGCGGTGGAGTTTGCACCCCAAATGATGAGGAGCTTCGCTTTCGGAATCGATTGCGGATCAGCCGATGAAAGTCCGGGGAAAACTTGTTGCCACGCACGACTATATGTAAAGGCACAAATCGTGTGCTCAATCTCCGGAGCACCAAGGCGAGCAAATAGTTCCAACGTAGAGCCGTTGCCCTCCACAATTCCTGAGGACGAGTTATAGAGGTACGGCGCAATACTGTTGGCGCCACGAGCGGTGATGCCCTGTTTGATGCGCGAAGCAATGAGATCTAGCGCTTCATCCCATGATGCAGCACGGAATTCACCATCACCCTTCTTGCCGATACGAATAAGCGGAGTAGCAATACGTTCAGGTGAATAGATGCGCTTGGTGCTCATTTGCACTTTTCGGCAAATGAAACCGGCGGTAAACGGATTGACATCCCCGTCTTTGGCAGCGTCAATATCGGTAATCACACCATCGGTCACGGTGACGTCAAGCGTGCAGGCATCTGGGCAATCCAATGTGCAAGCGGTGCGAACGATGTGAGATTTCATTGCTCTTTTTGTTCCTCTAGATCTTCAAAACGGTTGATATTTCTCAGCGATGGGAAAGCAGCCCACCACACTCCGGCAACAGCCAGTGTGGCAATACCGCCACCAATAACGGTGGCAGGAGTTCCGACAAAACTGGATACGGCACCTGACTCAAACGAACCCAGTTCGTTCGACGCGCCAATGAACACATTTTCTACTGCACTCACGCGACCGCGTTTGTCGTCTGGTGTCACAAGTGGAACCAGCGAACTGCGAATAAACACACTGATCATGTCGGCGGCGAAAATAATCAACAGCGCAATAAATGCGACTAGATACGATTTTGTTGTCCCAAGAACAATTGTTGCCACACCAAAGACTCCCACAGCAACCAAGAGCGTGCGACCGACATGTCGGCGGATTGGCCTAAACGCAAGGAAGACTGCCATCGTGGCTGCGCCTATTCCGCCCGCAGCACGCAACCACCCATAGGCGATATCGCCTACATTCAACTGCTCTTCAGCAATAACCGGAAGCAATGCAACAGCACCTCCGAATAAAACGGCAAAAAGATCTAAAGAGATTGCCGCCAAAAGCACAGGAGTTTTGCGGATGAACACCAGCCCTTCCACAGCATCACGAAGTGTTGGTCTCTCTAACGGCACAAGGGGCTTTTCAACTTTTGGTAACTGCACAAAAGACAAGAAGAACATGCCTCCCGAAATAAAAAACGCAGCTGCCCCGTAAGCAAATGCAGGGTGGACTGCATAAAGAAAACCACTAATTGCAGGTCCGAAGATTGCGGCGCCTGTCCATGTAGCGCTATAAAACGCGATCACTCGTGGCAGTCCGCCCTCTGGTGCGATCATGGCGGCAATTGGTCGCAGTGCGGGTGCCAAGAAAGCACGTGATGCACCAAAGAGAACGGCGATTGCAAAAATAGGACCAGCTGATGTGGGGTTAGTAAGCGCATACAGCATTAACAAGATGGAACTTGTGAACTCGCCGAATTGAGCCAACAATGAAACCCTTTTGCGATTCAGCCTGTCTGCAACTGTTCCAGTGACCAACACCAACAACGCCGCAGGCATGAATTCGGCCAGACCAAGCCAACCAATGTCTAATTCAGAGTCAGTGATGTCAAAGATGTGCTTACCCAACGCTGCCGCTTGCAGCATCACACCAGTCGTGAGAACAAAACTTGAAATGAGAAGTGGACGTACCCCCGGAGCAGACAATGCCACACGTGCTGGCATTACTCCAGGTTGATTTGTCATCGGGCGGTCCAACCGCCATCAACGATGACTGATTGACCTGTCATAAACGATGATGCATCACTGACCATAAACAAGAGCGCACCATCAAGTTCGTGTTCTGCCCCCATCCGCGGTATCGGCGAATTCTGCATCACGTATTTTTGCGAACTGTCATCAGTATCCATTCCTGCAGTCATTTCACTGACAAACCATCCGGGGCATAGCGAGTTCACACGCACCCCTTTTCGGGCCCACTGAACAGCAATTTCTCGCGACAGTGCAATAACTGCACCCTTGCTAGCGGCATAGTTCGCTTGCTTAATTGGTGTACCAGCAATCATTCCCAAAATAGATGCCACGTTCACGATGACACCGCTTCTGTTGGCGACCATGTTTTCCCCGGCAAGTTTGCACAGATGCCAAATCGCAGTGGTGTTCACTTCCATTGTTTCTTCAAACATGTCGAGCGTTTCAGATTCAATTGCAATCTTGTGAGTGATGCCGGCGTTGTTCACCAAGATGTCGACTCGGCCACACTTTGAGATGACTTCAGCAATCAATGCTTCGCGGTCACTGGCGCTTGCGACGTCGCATTTAATAGAAATCGAACCGGGAAGTTCCTTCGACAATGACTCCAAACGGTCAAGACGGCGAGCGGTTAACACCACTGTTGCGCCTGCTGCATGCAGGACACGGGCAAAACGTGCGCCAAGGCCTGACGATGCTCCGGTAACGATGGCAATCTTGCCATCCACACGGAATTGGGAGACGGGGTCAAAAGAAGAAGAATTCGCCATGCGCCGAGGCTATTGCCCCGCGGCTCATGTGTCAGCATGGAAAACATGAAGGTTCGCATTGGCTATGGATTAGGGGTTCGCACCGCCCTAAATGACACAGGTTTCCTTGAAGTGGTCGACACTCTGGAGAAGCTTCGTTTTGACAGCTTGTGGCTCAGCGAACGCATTGGCGGAGATGCTCCGGACCCGCTGGTCGCAATGGCCATGGCCGCAGCACGCACGACACGTCTGAAAGTGGGAATGAGCGTCATGGTTCTCCCTGGTCGCAACCCCATCGTCTTAGCGAAAGAACTCGCAACTCTTGACCGCATGTCGAATGGACGTCTTCTCCCCGCCTTCGGGCTTGGCGTTGCAGATGTTAAAGAACAACAGGCGTTCGGCGTTGAACGCACGAAGCGCGCAAAGATGTTTAACGAAGCACTCGCAGTTCTTCGTTCGTGCTGGACGGACGAAGAAGTCACGTTCCATGGTGAGTTCTACAACTACGACAATTTGCGCGTGAACCCAAAACCGAAACAACAGCCACCTGACGTGTGGCTTGGCGGCATTGCTGAGAGCGAACTCAAGCGCGTTGGACGACTGGCCGACGGTTGGTTGCCCTCATTTGTTACACCACAGGATGCTGAAGCAGGTTGGAAAACAATTACTGCTGTTGCAACAGAGCATGACCGCGAAATTGAAGATGAGCACTTTGGCGTGCTTATCCCCTATGTCATTGGTGAACCACCAGCAGCGTTACTTGCCGGGCTGAAAGCTCGTAGACCAGACCTCGATGATGTTTCTGTTCTCGTTCCGACTGGATGGGATGAGTTAGCGCACACAATTCAGCAGTTTGTAGACGTTGGAGCATCAAAGTTTGTAGTCATTCCATTGGCAGAACCATCGTCGGTGCCTGATTGGAAATCACATTTGGAAGAAGCAGCAACCCACTTGTTGCCGCTGGAAAACTAACTACTTCTTTTTTGCAGGCTTTGTGAAGTTGGCACAGAAGTCAATCAGAAGTCGGGTGCCGTAGGCAGTTGCCCCACGGTTCAACCAACCGCTGTCACTGTCGGCATCCATTGGGCCTGCAATGTCAAGGTGTGCCCATGGTGTTGAACCTACAAACTCGCTAAGGAACAATGCTGCGGTTGTTGCACCAGCAAGAGGGCCACCAATATTGCGCATGTCTGCAACGTTCGAATCAAGCATTCTGCGGTAATCAGCAAACAACGGAAGCTCCCACAACAGCTCGTCAGTACGAGTACTTGATGCCTTCAATTGATCAATAACTCCAGCGTTATTTCCCAAAACTCCAGCCATTCTCTTTCCAAGAGCGGCAAGGCAAGCACCTGTAAGTGTTGCAATATCAATCATGGCGTCAGGCTTTGATTCTGCACCCAATGACAAGCCGTCGGCAAGAATCAGACGGCCCTCAGCATCGGTGTTGTGAATTTCAACAGTCTTTCCGTTACGCATTGTGAGCACGTCACCCAACTTCAATGCACTACCGCTTGGCATGTTGTCTGTGCACATTAGGTAAGCAGTTACTTGAGTCTTTACTTTCATTGCACGCAAAGCACCCATGGTGGAAAGCACTGCTGCTGCGCCGCTCATGTCCATCTTCATAGCCGCGTGGCTTTCGTTGCTTGGCTTCAGTGAGATACCACCGGAGTCGTACATCACGCCTTTGCCGACGAGCACTACTTTTCCTTTGGCTGATGTTGGCGTGTAGACCAACTTCACCATACGTGGGGGCTCTGTGCTGCCGGCGTTAACGCCAACGAGTCCGCCGCAACCCATCGCGATGAGTTGATCGCGGTTGTACACGGTGACCTCTAGGCCAGATGCGTTGGCGATTGCCACAGCATGGTCTGCAAACTGGCGAGCAGTGAGATGCGACGGCGGAGTGTTTGCAAAGTCGCGCGCTGTACAGACTGCAGATGAGGTGGCAATTCCCATCAACATTCCTGCTTGAACATCAGCAGTTTTTTCAGCTGACACCAATGTGACTGATGTGAGTTTTGCAAGACCTGACTTATCGTTCTTCAATGCAACCCAGCGATGAAGCGCGAGAGCGATTCCTTCAACTACTGCTTGTGTCGATGCTTTCGCACTTCCACGAATAACGCCCGGCAATGTGGTTGCAATTGATTCATATCGTGCACATGCACGAGCAGCGGACGCTGCGACATTGCGCAACACGCTTGTATTCAATTCGCGCACATCACCAATGCCGACTAGTACGCGCACAGCGGTTTTCCCTGCAGCTGGTGTCAACGTATGAGTTTGTGAAGTCTTGCCTTCAAACCCAAGCGCGGCGAGTTGCGCGCGGCTAAGCCCGACTCCACTCGGAATAGGACCAGAAGCAGCAATCGGAATAACGAGGGCTGCCACTTTGGCAGGAACGGACTTTGATACAGAAAAAGCAGTACGCATGTCCCCACTCTATGTGGCGACGCTCACTGCGCTAATGCCGAAGTGCCTAAAGACTCTTAACTGGGCGCGATGTGCCCTCTTGCCAACGTGCCATGGTCCATAACAAGTCAGACAATCTGTTGAGATACGGCACCACATAACTCGGTGGCGGTGCAGCAGCAAACGCCTGACGCTCGGCACGACGCACAGTGGTACGTGCAAAGTCGAGCCACGCAGAAACTGGGTGTTCGCCAGGTACTACGAACTCGGTTGGTGGATCAAACTTCGTATCAAGGTCATCAATGATGCTCTCTAGGCGGTCAACCATCTCAGATGTCACACAACTCTTGCCCGGGGTCAGCTTGTGACGATTTTCAGGCAATGTGGCTAACTCAGCCATGAGCACATAGAGGTCTTTCATCATCGGCACCACGATGGCGTCAACCTCTGAACCATGCCCCGCTGCTGTGCGTACAAGACCAATGACAGCCTGTGCTTCATCAACAGCGCCATAGGCACGAGGCAACTCACTATCCTTCGGCACTCGGCCGCCATAAAAGAGTCCGGTCGTGCCGTCGTCGCCTTCCCGGGTGTAGATCTTTTCGCGAGCCATACCAATGACTCTATGGCAAGTATCGTGGTGAGGTCATGAATCGTCAGCCCTATCTCGAAGCCGTCCGCGACCGAGTCATCGTTTTCGATGGCGCCTTCGGAACTTTTGTACAAGATCTCGACCTTGGTCCTGCCGACTTTGGCGGAGAATCACTTGAGGGCTGCAATGAAATGCTCTGCCTCACCCGCCCTGATGTCATTGAATCCATGCACCGAGCATTCCTTGACGCAGGTGTCGATGTTATTGAGACCGCAAGCTTCGGAAGCTTCTCAACCGTGCTCGTCGAATACAACATTCCTGAAAAGGCATACGAGCTGAATGTGGCCGCAGCAGCAATTGCGCGTCGCGTTGCTGACACCTATGAAGTAGATGGCCGCCCTCGCTACGTAGCGGGCAGCATCGGGCCAGGAACAAAGTTGCCAAGCCTTGGGCACATCGATTTCGCCACCTTGCGTGATTCCTATGAAGAACAGGCTCGCGGTCTTCTCGATGGCGGATCAGATCTCTTTCTCATTGAGACATGCATGGACTTGTTGCAGATCAAGGCCGCAATGCAGGCCTGCCGTCGCGCAATGAAAAGTGTTGGTCGCGAAGTTCCCATTCAAGTGCAAGTCACCATGGAAACAACCGGCCGCATGTTGGTGGGCACAGAAATTGGCGCTGCATATGCATCACTGCAGGCAATGAAGCCTGATGTAATCGGAATCAACTGCGCAACTGGGCCATCTGAAATGCAAGAGCACTTGCGCTACCTCAGCGAGCACTCTCTGATTCCTATCAGCGTGTTGCCAAATGCCGGATTACCGAGCGTTGTAGATGGAAGAACTCATTACGACCTCACACCAGAACAACTTGCTGAATTTCATCGTCGCCACGTCTCCGATCTCGGTATCGGCATTGTGGGCGGCTGCTGTGGAACAACTCCAGAGCATTTACGTCAAGTAGTTGAAGCAGTACGTGGAGTCACCCCGAAAGTTCGCACGCCAGAGTTTGAACCAAGCGTGTCATCGCTGTACTCCCCTGTCACTCTGGAACAAGACAACAGTTTCCTCATCATTGGTGAACGCACCAACGCAAACGGTTCGAAAGCATTCCGCGACGCAATGTTGCGCGAAGACTGGGACACCTGCGTCAAGATGGCCACCGAACAGATTCGCGAAGGTTCACACGTGCTCGATGTGTGCGTTGACTATGTCGGCCACGACGGCACGGTCGACATGAACGCAATTGCTTCTCGTTTTGCTAGTCAAGCAAGCGTCCCACTCGTTCTCGACTCAACCGAACCAGAAGTAATGGAAGCTGGCCTTCTACACACCGGTGGTCGCAGCATTCTTAACTCCGCCAACTTGGAAGATGGCGAAGCACCCGGCAGCCGACTTGATCGCGTGTTCAGTCTTGCTCGTGATTACGGCGCGGCGGTTATCTGTTTGCTCATCGACGAACGTGGTCAAGCACGCGACGTTGAATGGAAAATGGAAGTTGCTCATCGCATTCACAAAATCGCTACCGAGCGTTACGGCCTTTCCGCCAGCGACCTCATCTTTGATGCACTCACATTCCCCATCGGCACTGGTGACGAAGACTTGCGCAAAGACGGCATTGCAACACTTGAAGCAATTCGCCGCATCAAGGAAGAGATTCCTGGCGCATTCACCACCCTTGGTCTCTCAAACGTCAGTTTCGGTCTCAGCCCTGCTACTCGTCAGGTACTGAACAGTGTGTTCTTGCATGAAGCCCGCCAAGTGGGCCTTGATTCTGCAATCGTGCATGCATCAAAAATTCTGCCCCTTGCGCGAATTCCTGAAGAACAGATTTCCGTGTGCCAAGACCTCATCTTTGATCGTCGTCAACCTGATTACGACCCTCTCACTAAGTTGCTCGAAATCTTCGCCGATGTCTCCACAATCGATGCAGTAAAAGAAGACCGTACCGACTGGACCATCGAACAAACATTGCGTCAGCGCATTATCGACGGCGACCGCGAAGGCTTGATCGATGATCTCGATTCTGGTCGCGCACAAGGTCTTGAGCCACTCGACATTATTAACGAGATATTGCTCGACGGTATGCGCGAAGTCGGCGAACTGTTTGGCTCAGGCCGTATGCAGTTGCCATTCGTTCTGCAAAGCGCTGAAACCATGAAAACAGCTGTTGCGCATCTTGAACAGTTCATGGAAAAGACTGGCGAGAGCAGCGCTAAGGGCAAACTGGTTCTTGCCACCGTGAAGGGCGATGTTCACGACATCGGAAAAAACCTTGTTGACATCATCTGCACCAACAATGGTTACGAAGTGCACAACATCGGTATCAAGATCAGTATCAACGAGATGATTGAAAAGGTTAAGGAAGTCGGAGCCGATGCGCTTGGCATGAGTGGCCTGCTCGTAAAGAGCACCATCATCATGCGTGACAACCTCATTGAACTCAATAACCAAGGCCTCAGCAATATCCCTGTCATCCTTGGCGGCGCAGCGCTTACCCGTAGCTACGTAGAGCAAGACCTCCGCAAGATCTACGAAGGTCGCGTGCTGTACGGCAAAGACGCATTCGAAGGTTTGTCTACTCTCGACAAACTGATGGACATCAAGAAATCAGGCATCGACGACCCAGACTTTGGTCGCAAACTTGGCGAGCGAGTAATCCCACGCCGTGAAAAGGTTGAGGTTGATCCTGCCTCCATTCCAAGTCGCTCTCCAGAAGTCGAAACAGACAACACGGTCTTTGTTCCGCCATTCCTTGGCACAAAAGTTGTCAAAGGTATCGGCCTCGACGAGATTGCTGAATACATCAACGAAACTGCCTTGTTCCGCAACCAGTGGCAATACCGCCCGAATGAGGGTGAATCAGACACTGACTTCAAAGATCGCATCCGCCCTATCTTGCGCGCGCAACTCAGCAACGCGAAAGCCACTGGAGTACTGGTTCCACAACTTGTGTACGGATACTTCCCTGTCAACAGCGATGGCAATGACCTAGTTGTCTACACAGACGACACGCGCACAGTAGAACGTACGCGCTTTAGCTACCCACGCCAAAAGGTTGCACCCTTCATGTGTATCTCAGACTTCTTTCGGTCTGTTGAAAGTGGCGAGCCTGACTATGCCGCGTTCCACATTGTCACCATGGGTCAACCAATCAGTGAGGCAGCAGCCGAGCTATTCGCAGCCAACAAGTACCAGGACTACCTCGAGCTTCACGGCATCGGTGTTGAAATGGCAGAAGCACTTGCCGAGTACTGGCACCACCGCATACGCACTGAGTGGGGTTTTGTCAACGAAGACGGCCCATCAGTTGCCGGCTTGTTCCGTCAGCAGTACCGCGGTGGTCGTTACAGCTGGGGCTACCCCGCATGTCCAGACCTAGAAGACAACGCACGCGTTGCTGAACTGCTTGAGGCTGGACGTATTGGTATCGAAGTTGGCGAAGAAACTGGTTGGCAATACCAACCAGAACAATCGACCTCAGCAATTATCTGCCATCACCCGAAGTCAAAATACTTCGTCGCTCGCGACTAAATCTGCGGCTCGTTCAGGATCACCTGGGCACGATTAGATAGGGCAATGACGACTGGCCGATGGACCGCTGAAAAAGCACACGAATGGAATAGCCGAATCGGATGGTTAGTCGGCTGCAATTTCAGTCCGTCAACAGCCGGCAATCAATTGGAGATGTGGCAGTCAGAGACATTTGATGTTGACACCATCAGCAAAGAATTGGGATGGGCCGCAGATATCGGCATGAACACCATTCGCCTCTATCTGCATGATCTTCTGTTTACAGAATCACCAACGAACTTTCTTGATCGAATGGATGTTGTTCTCTCTGTCGCACAGTCACACGGAATCGGAGTAGTCCCCGTACTTTTTGACGGAGTGTGG
>Ga0208592_1000299_pt1 | contig 15134 bp, 17 predicted proteins | sample LakMenE18May10ns_FD_150712 | JGI IMG/M metagenome (GOLD analysis project Ga0208592, IMG submission 150712) | Freshwater microbial communities from Lake Mendota, WI - 18MAY2010 deep hole epilimnion ns (SPAdes) | ecosystem: Environmental > Aquatic > Freshwater > Lentic | place: Lake Mendota...
CTGAGTCGTGTCGATGGTTGAACCGCGGCCCCTCGTTAACAACAAGAACTTTCTGTTTGGTGACAGAGTTGCCGCCACATCATCGGTCGTATATTTCGTGATGACTGAATCAACTTCTGGTGCCAAAGATTCGTCACCAGTCGTGATGTTGATTGCGCAGGCACGATGTACAACATGATCTGAACCAATAGGAATTTCCACAGTGTTCACGACTAGTGACTTTTGATCGTCGGTGAGATAAGCCGAAATCGGAGAGCGATTCGCCAAAAATTTTGCGGTTGTTGAAATTTCACTCACCGTCGTAACTCACAACCGTGAGGAGAATCGCTGGCATGTCGCCAGTGCTGTAGGCGTGAGATATCTCCGATGAAAAGCGAATAGCGTCGCCTTGACCGAGCAGAAAAGTGTCGTCTCCTAACGCCAACGACACGGAGCCAGATACGACGTATGCATATTCAACAGAATGCTGACCATGATCGCTGAAGATGCCGGATTGATGAGCCGGCAATTTTCCTTCTGAAATATCAAAACGCCGCCGGTTCATCATCGCGAATAACATGCGAGCTCGGGGACTGTCCGATTCAACTGATTCCGCACGAATGATTTCAGTTTCAACCATTGTGGGGCGAGTGAGATCGGCGAAACTGACGTCAAGCGCTGTGGCGATACGCGTGAGCGCAACAACGGTCGGGTTGGCCACGGCTCGTTCAATTTGTGACAAGAGAGCAGTACTGAGATTCGTCTGCGTTGCAAGGTCGCGAAGACTGAGCCCGCGAGAAAGTCGAATCTTACGCATGTTGTGCGCCACGCTTCGACGAATCACCGTGCTTTCATCAGCAGTGCTGTGGATGTGTTCAATATTTGGTTGAATTTCAGAATTCATTTACCCGCCACCGATGCAAATAGTTGTCGTGTGTATTCATGTTGTGGAGAAAGCAGAACTTCCTCCATGGCTCCTGATTCAACGACTTTTCCATTATTCATGACATAGACCCGACTAGCAACTTGACGAACAACCGCCAGATCATGAGTAATAAAGAGCAACGCAATACCCAAATCCCGCAATAACGAGTTCATGAGATTCAAAATTTGGGCCTGCACTGATACATCAAGCGATGAAACGGGCTCATCGCAAATCAACAATCGTGGTCGTGGGGCAATCGCTCGAGCAATCGCCACTCGTTGTTGTTCTCCGCCAGACAACCCACTGGGTCGACGATTGGCGTATTCACTAGGTAGACCGACTAGGTGAAGTAGTGATTCGACCTCAGATTTATCCCGTTGACCAGCGCGTAGAGCTTCAGCCAATGTTGCGCCAATGGTCATCGCGGGGTTTAAGGCCGAGGTTGGATCTTGAAAAACTATTTGTGCTCTTTGGGCCATCGGTACATCAATTGACCACGAGATAGTTCCCGAGTCAAAACTTTGGAGTCCAATGAGGCAGCGGGCCAACGTGGTCTTGCCTGAACCAGACTCTCCAACAATTCCAACTGCTTCACCAGCGCGAATCTCAAGAGAAACGTCGTCTAAAGCCAACGGGGCAGTAGGTGTGAACCGCTTACTTAATCCTGTTAAAACAACAAGTGAATCTTTTGAATTTTGTGGAGCCACATCACGAGCAATTTGCAAGGTTAGTTGCTCTTCGATTTGGCTGATGGGCTTCCAGCAAGCAACTTGAGATGTTGTTCCGACCAACTCGGGAGCATCGCTTCGACAATGATCATCGGCACGGTTGCATCGCGGTGCAAAGACACAGCCGATAGCTACCTCCCACGGATGAGGTACCGAGCCAGCGATGGCCGGTAATTCAATAAGACGATGTTTGAGTGGCGGGTCACTGTCGCGCAGTCCAGCGGTGTAGGGATGCTGAGCATGAGTAAAGACATCTGAACCGTGACCAGATTCAACGAGTCGACCTGCATACATCACCAGAATTTTGTCGGCACGCTCTCGAGCTACGCCGAGGTCGTGCGTGATCAAAAGCAAAGACATATTTCGTTCTTGCTGAATACGTTCAAGAAGATTGAGCATTTCCCTTTGGGTGGTCACATCGAGAGCAGTAGTTGGCTCATCGCCGATCAATATTTGTGGGTTACTAGCCAAACTGGCGGCGAGTGCAACACGCTGACGCATTCCACCAGATAACTCAAAGGGATATTGCCGAGCAACGCGTTCAGGAAGATCAACCTCATCAAGTCGACGACGAATCTCGTCTTTTGATCGTCGAAGATCGGGTGACAGTGTGGCCGTTATCTGCTCACCACATCGATGAACCGGACTCAGACTTGTGAATGGATTTTGGAGCAACAGGCTGATGTGTTTTCCGCGGAGATGACTTAATGCAGTTAACCCCTCTGAGAGATCAATGGCGATGTCATCAAGTTGAAGATTTCCGGTAGCCGAAACCCCTCGCGGTAAGAGACCCGTCATTGCTTTTGCGGTCATTGACTTACCTGAGCCCGACTCGCCTACGAGAGCGACGGTTTCACCAGGCTCAACATGAAGATCCATGCGGGTAACGATGAGTCCAGCGGGGCCGGTTACTACCAAGTTATTGAGGGTCAGACCGTGGTTCATCGCTGCACCGCGCGTTGTTCGAATCGGTCCTGCAGCCAGTCACCCAAAAGATTGATGGCGGCTGCCGTAATGATGATCAACATCGCTGGCAATACCACCGAGCCCCAATTTCGGTCGATCAAATCACGACTGTCGCTGAGTTGGCGACCCCAATCAGGAACGCCGGGACCAACACCAAGTCCCAAAAATGACAGTGCAGACATGGACACCAACGCAAAAGCAACATTCAGCAACATCGTTGAAAAAGCCACTGGTAAAATATTGGGCAAGATGTGACGGAACATGATGCGGCGGCGACTGAGTCCCAAAACTTTGGCCGACTCAATATATGGACGTCCAGTTTGTGCGATGACTGATCCGCGAATCATACGTATGTCAGTTGGAGAGAACAGCATGATGAGAACTAAAACCGTGACCCAGTAACCACCATCAATCAGACCGGTCACCACAAGAGCGACCAGTGTTGTGGGTAATGCGAGTAATAAGTCGGCATATTTGGACAGCAATAAATCAAGCCATCCGCCCATGTATCCAGCGAAAGTACCGAGCAAAATGCCGATCACCATTGAACCAAGGGCAATCACAATTGGTCCAACGACTGCCGAACTTGCGCCGGCAATAGCTAATTGCCCAATATCGCGACCGAGTTGATCGGTTCCGAATAAGTGTCCTGCGGTACCAGGTGCGGTAACGCCAGTCATGATGTCTTGTTGCGTTGCGTTAGGCACGATCCACCGTGAGGCGAGAACGAAGATCGCGATGATTGACAACGGAATACCGGTGACAAAAGGAATCAGCGAACGTTGAGTCGTCATTTCATCCCCCGCTTGCGTACCCGAGGATCAACGACGTAGTACAAAATGTCAACTGCTAGAGCTGTCAGAGCAATAACCGTTGCGGTGAGCAAGGTGATCGCTTGCACAACTGGAAGATCTTTAAATGTGACGGAACCAGCAAGTAACGAGCCGATTCCTTGAAGTGCAAAAGTGACTTCAACCAAAATTGTTCCACCGAAAAGAAACGCGAAGACCAATCCCAAACTTGTCGCAACCGGAATCATGGCGTTCCGTAAGACAAGCGATCGTATTTGGCGATGCGATAGGCCACGACTTTGAGCAAACGCAACGTAGTCCTGATTCAACTCAGCGACCACTGCAGTGCGAGTTAGTTTGAAAACCATGGCTGCTAGTCCGCTCGCCAAAGTGATTGCTGGCAACACCAAATGCCACCAACGGTCAAAGCCTCCATCGCCACTTCCGTAGACAGGAAAAATATCTAGCCACAATCCGAAAACATAAAGCAGCAATAAACCCACTGCGTACGTCGGTGCTCCGACCCCAACAATTGAAGCCGCACTGACCGATCGATCGAGTACCGAACCCGATCGCCAAGCTGCAGCGATACCAAGCGGAACCGCAACGAGCACCGTCAAGGTAAATGAAAACGCAGCGAGTTGGAGCGTTAACAAGACGCGATCGGAAAGCAAAGTGGTCACCGTGGTGTTGTTACGGATGGACTCACCAAAGTCTCCCTGCACAACATTGCCAAGCCAATGTAGATACTGGCTCATAAAAGGATCATTGAGGTGATACTTATCGCGAATTGACTGCAGTAACTCGGGGGTCACATTGCGAACCCCGACGAGGTTGCGCGCTGGATCACCAGGCGTGAGGTGTAAGAGCGCAAAAACGACAAACGACAGCACCACCAACAACAAACCCGTGGCCGCTAAACGAACGATGATGAATCGTGTTAGCGAACCACGGGAAAGTAGTTGGGTCAATCGACGGTGAGAATGCGCGGAGTCCACGGCGACAACAGTGAGTACGAACCAAAGTCCTCGATGGTGTACTTGCTATTGATAGCCGTCGCGGCTTCGCCCCACCACAAAGGAATATACGGAATGTCAGCGAGTGCAGTCTTCTGTGCTTCGATCAAGATCTCAACACGCTTGGCAGGGTCGGTCTCTTCTTTGGCCTGAGCCATAAGTTCGGTGACGGCATCATTGGTGTATGACGCTGGGTTGCCTTCACCGAAGAACCATGAAGACATTTCGGCAGGGTCACCGGTGGCGTTGAAGTACCACATGTAGGCCAAGCCCCAATCAGCTGAACCGATGGTGTCGTACCACTGTTCAACAGGCATCTCCTCAACTTCAATGTTGATGCCAAGAGGCTTCACAGTTTCGGCGAGCGACTGGAAGAACTGACTGATCTGTGGAGCACTTGAGGACACACCAACTTTGGTGGAGAACCCATCGGGAACCTTTGACAATGCGAGTTCTTCTTTGGCCTTGTCGAGATCGAATGGGAGATCAAGAACTTCTTTGAGAGCTTTACGTGCTCCTTCGAGTCCGAGCACCGAAGAAATCTGGTCCGGTGTGATGAGGGCTGTGGCGGGCTCGCCGTGACCGACGAGCAATTTCTCCACGACAGTTGCGCGGTCACATGCGTATGCGATGGCTCGGCGTACATGGATGTCATCAAATGGTTCAACTGCGGTGTTGAAGTCAATACCGGCGTAGCTGCGGTCGGGCGCAAACAACACAGTCGTGTCGGCGGCATTTTCCCACTGGCTGAGTTGGTCAAGCGAAATGCTGAGTGCCAAGTCAATGTCACCAGACTTGCGAGCCAACACGCGGGTGGCTTCTTCGGTGATGAATTCAATGCGGACGGTCTTTACCGGTGGAACTCCGCCCCACCATGTATCGACGCGCTCGAGTTCAACCATGGTGTCGGGTTCGAATTTGGTGACCTTGTAGGGGCCGGTTCCGTATAGCAAGGCCTTGGGGGTTCCCATCTCGCCGCCATTACCTTCGACGTAGGCCTGCGAAGTGATCCACAAAGCGTTTGCCGCACACGGACCCCACTCAAAGGCCACATCGGGTGACGCCAAGGTGATGGTGACTTCGTTGTCACCGGTCTTTTCGGCTCCTTCAACATTGGCCCAGTAGTAGGCGATATTGGGGGACTTCTCTTCGTCTTTTGAGAGACCGACTGAATAGACGACATCTTCGGGGGTCAAAGGGGTGCCATCACTGAACTTGGCGTCATCACGCAAGGTGTACACGTAGGTGGTCGGTGAGGTCTGTTCCCACTTTGAAGCCAAGGCCGGAACCAACTTGCCGGTTCCATCGGGAGCAACGAGGCCCTCGCCAACGAGGCAAGCTACGTAGTAGTTGAAGTTTCCGGCCTCTTGACCTGGGTACAAGTTCGAAAGCGACGACGGGAAAGCGACGGTCAACAGATCGATGTCTTGGAGAGAACCGCTCGCGGACGACCCACTTGATGAGGTTCCGTTGTCATCGCCACCACAGGCGGCAATCAACAATGCGAGTGCACTAACACCAGTACCGGCCAACAATGTACGGCGGTTGAACTGAACGGATGGGGACATGATTTCTCCTCAGGGTCGAGCATCACTCAGTGATTGTCTACTCACACGATGCAATTGATGAGTAACACTAGACGGCGCTTGCGCCATCGTCTACCCCTATGTGCCATGATCCTCCACCGGTTGTTCGTAAATGTTGCGCGAAAGAATCCGCCAAGCACCTAGTCACCTCATAGCCTGACGCCCGTGGTGCCCGAACGTTTTGCCCCTGTGCTTGCCGAGTTGTCAGATGTCAGTGCTCTGTTCCGAGCTGCTGGTAAACGGCTGTACCTCGTCGGCGGAACTGTTCGTGACCTGTTGGGTGGCCATGCCAGCACCGAAATTGACTTCGATGCGACGACCAACGCTCGCCCAGATGAAACCAAACGTTTATTGAGTGGGTGGGCCGACGCCGTCTGGACCCAGGGTGAAAAGTTCGGAACGATCGGGGCCCGCAAAGGCGACCGGGTTTATGAAATCACCACGCACCGTGCCGAGGCTTATCACCCTGACACTCGCAAGCCCGATGTTGAGTACGCCGACGAAATCGAAATTGACTTGTCGCGACGCGACTTCACGATCAACGCCATGGCGCTCGAACTCACGAGCGACACACCTACCTTGGTCGACCCGTTCAACGGCGCCATCGACTTGATGACGCGGACGCTCCGTACACCGCTTGATCCCGATATCAGTTTCAGTGATGATCCGTTGCGCATGATGCGGGCCGCCCGCTTTATTGCGCGCTTTGACATGACGCCGGTGCCCGAACTTGTTGAGGCAGTCCGGCAGTTCAAAGATCGCCTTGAGATTGTTTCGGCCGAAAGAGTCCGCGACGAACTCAACAAACTCATCACTGTTGATTCACCGACCTCTGGTTTGTGGTTCTTGGTTGATACCGGACTTGCAGACAAGTTTTTGCCAGAACTTCCAGCAATGCGTTTAGAAAACGATCCAATTCATCGTCACAAAGATGTACTGACACACACCCTTGCAGTGATTGAAAATGTTCGTCCTGATGCACATGACGATTTTGACTTTCGTATCACGCGCTTGTCGGCATTGTTTCACGATGTCGGCAAACCAGCGACGCGAGGATTTCAAGAAGGTAAAGGGACAACTTTTCACATGCATGATGTGAAGGGTGCAAAGATGACAAAAAAGCGTTTGGTTGCTCTGCGTTTTCCCAATGAAGATGTTGAAGCCATTACCGAGCTGGTGCGTTTACATTTGCGCTTTCATACGTACGAAATGGGTTGGACTGATTCAGCAGTTCGTCGCTATGTCAATGACGCTGGTCCGTTGCTTACTGAACTCAACGTGTTGACTCGATGCGATTGCACCACACGCAACGAAAGAAAAGCAGCACGGCTCGCCCGGCGCATGGATGAGCTTGAAGAGCGCATCGCCGAACTCGCGACCAAAGAAGAACTCAAAGCAATTCGTCCCGAACTTGACGGTGTCGAGGTCATGAAACAACTTGATGTGCCGGCTGGTCCGATTGTTGGTCGGGCCCTGAAGTTCTTGTTAGAAATTCGACTTGAAGAGGGACTCATTGGCGATGAAGAAATTCGTCGTCGGCTTGACGCATGGTGGGCTACCCAACCCAAGTCGAGTTAGTCCACGACTGAACATTCACCGAGTAACCTTCAGACAATGTCAACATCTCGCGAATCCTTCGGAACAGGATCCTTGCGGGGTGTGTCGTCCCTTCGATCAGGCTTAGTTGATCACCGCATGGCGCGTCGCCACCTGATTAACGAATATCACCGTGGTCGTTTGGGTCGAGAAGAAGTCTGTGATGCTCACCCCGAACTCATGCGGGCGGCTCGCGGAATTGGCAAGCAGACCGAGACGAAGTGTCCGATTTGTGCAGTGAGCAATGTGGTTTTGGTAACTTACCTTTTTGGGCCGCGTCTTCAAGCTCACGGCAAGGTCATTACCGATAACAAAGAGCTTGCTGAATTCCATCGTCGCCCGGATGAGTTCACGGCGTACGTAGTCGAAGCATGCTGCGGTTGTAAATGGCATCATTTGGTTCGAGTGGTTCCGATAGGTGGCCAACGAAGTGATCGGAGAGTGGGCTAAGACCATGATGAAACTCGGGTCAGGGTCGCGCAAAAAGTCGCGTCGTAGTAGTTGGCTGCCCTACGAGGCGAGTCGCCGCTTGCAACGCGATGCCATTATCGGTCTGGCCCTGGTGTTGATCAGTTGTTTAGGCCTGTTGCTATTTGGGTCAATGACCGACCAGTTTTCGGTGAAGTTCGTCGATGGATTGCCTCAGCTCAGCGACGGCACACCATGTCAATTACTCCAGGTCTTCCCCTATGACGATCCGACTGCACCCACTCGAGCCATGGTCGACTGCGGCGATCAAGCCGGAATCGGCGTGGCCGGTGTGATGCAGCATCTCTTCATCGCCCTCGCGGCTGTCGGGGTGTTGCTCTTGTTGGGTGCTGTTTTTTCCCTCGTTTTGGCCTCAAGAATGCCCCGAGAAACTTTGGCGATACCCGTCTGCGTGGCCACCATGATTATTGGTGTGATTTCCGTGTGGTGGGGTCTCAAGGGTGGTTCTCCAGGTTTGGCATTCCAGGGATTTCGCCCGGCGGCCGTCACGGGATACCTGCGTGAGGGCGGTTCGGTGACAACCCGTGACGGTGCGGTGTCGTGGGGAGTCGGCTTATTGGCCGCCTCATTTGTGCGCCTCACTCGCCCCTAAACGAACTCGCGGGGTCAACATCCGCGTCGACTGTGCGACACCCCTCTGCCACAGTTGTCCTTGTGAGGTTCTGCTTTTACCCCGATACACTTTCCGAGTCAGTACATACCCTGCCCCAAGCAGGGGCCCCGATGTCGGATAGGCCGACACCGTGACCGAAGGGAGTTACACGCTTATGATGCGTGCTTACGAATTAATGATCATTATCGACGGCTCACTTGATGATGTCGTCGCCCAACAGTGGATTGCCAATGTCTCAAAGGGCATTGCCGACGCTGGTGGAAACGTCCACGGGAAAGTTGATTTCTGGGGCAAGCGCCGTTTGGCCTACCCGATCAACAAAAAAGAAGATGGCTACTACGCCATTCTCAACGTTGTCGCTCCCGGCGGCGCACTTGACGAACTCGAGCGATCAATGCGTATCGCCGACGATGTCCTTCGCCACAAGTTGATGCGTCTTCCCGACGCCGAAGCGGCCCGTCGCGGCCTCATCGCAGCCTGAGCCCTCGTCTTCGGACCTATCCACTCTCAGCAATCACTGGAGGAAACCAATGGCTTCTAACTCAATCACCGTCGTGGGCAATCTCACCCGAGATCCCGAACTTCGTTACACCCAATCAGGCAAGGCCACGGTCACCGTGGGCATCGCCGTCAATCGTCGCTATCAAGTCAACGGCGAATGGCAAGACGCAACGACATTCATGAATGTTGTCGCTTGGGATCAACTCGCTGAAAACGTGGCGGCATCACTCACAAAGGGCACCCGTGTTCTCGTGACTGGTCGTCTCGATGTTCGCGAATACGAAGCTCGCGAAGGTGGCAAGCGAACGTCAGTAGATATTGCTGCCGAAGAAATTGGACCGACCTTGCGTTGGGCCACTGTCACTGTCGAGCGCACACCAGCAAAAGGCGCCGGCGAAGGCGGCGGTTCAGCACCTCGTCAAGCTCCTCGCTCAAGTGGTGCACCAGCATCAGCCCCGGCCGATGACGGTTACTACGCCGACGAAGAACCATTCTGATCAGCAGCCAGTCTGCACAACTCATTATCCATCTGTAATTCACGTATCGACTTAAGGAAAAGTTCATGGGAAATAGCACTTCAAAGAAGCCAGTTCGGGGCCGTGCTCCGAAAGACAATGGTCGCAAGATCAAAAAGAAGGCCAACGTTTTGGCGTCAGAAAAAATCGACTACGTCGATTACAAAGACATCAACTTGTTGCAGCGTTTCATGTCTGACCGCTCAAAGATCCGCGGTCAGCGTTTGAACGGCGCCACGGTGCAGCAGCAGCGTGAAGTCGCAAACGCCATCAAGAACGCTCGCGAAATGGCTTTGTTGCCATACACCAAGCGCGTTGCTTCAGTTGGCCGTGGTCCTCGCGGACCGCGTGGTCCTCGTGGTTCCGAAGGAGCCGTCGACCAGGTTGAAGACAAGAACATTGACGCCGTGATCGATGATGTCGATACCGGTATCGAGTTCGAGGCAGCAGACGACATCGAAACCAATGAGGAGGGCTGATCATGAAGATCATTTTGCGTTCTGACATCAATGGCTTAGGCAAGCGCGGTGACATCGTTGAAGTCGCCAAGGGCCACGGTCGTAACTACTTGTTGCCTCGTGGACTCGGAATCAATGCTTCTGAGGGTGCCGTTTCACAGGCAGCTTCCATGCGTCGTCGTCGCGACTTGCGCGATGCCGCCGATCGTGATTCAGCTCAAACCGTCGCGTCAACTTTGGTCGCCAAGGTCATCGAGATCAAGGCCAAGGCCGCTGGTACCGAAGGTCGTTTGTTCGGTTCAGTGACCGCCTCTGATGTTGTGTCAGCGGTTTTGGCTCAGACCGGAATCGAACTCGATCGTAAGAAGTTGTCGGTTCCCGACCACATCAAGACCGTGGGCGAGTACAGCGTCACCGCCAAGTTGCACAACGATGTGCAATTCGGCATCAATATCAACGTCGTCGCCAAGTGACGATGGCGGACATCGTCCGCAACACACGATTGAACAATTCATGATGTGAACAGGACCCGGGCCAACTGGTTCGGGTCCTGTTTCATCTGGGAACTGGGCTTATCCCCAGAAAGCAAAAGTTGTCCACAGGAAATTCACAGGGTTGTACCCCTAGCGATCAACAGGGCGCATAGGTCAAGGTAGAGGTAATGACGAATAACTCATCGGGTAGTTCACAGTGGGGTCCCAAGAATCAGCGTGACAACGCGCCCCGACCGATGATCAATCGCGTTCCCCCACACAACCTGAGCGCCGAAGAATCGTTACTTGGCGCAATGTTGTTATCGCGCGACGCCGTGAACACGGTGTCAGAAGCGGGCGTTCACGTCGCACACTTCTATAAGCCAGGTCACCAACACATCTTTGACGCAATGCGCGTGCTGTTAGCTGGTGGTAACCCCATTGATCCAGTCACCGTGGCTGACGAACTTCGACGTATCGGTCTCCTTGAGGAAATTGGTGGCCTTGACTTTTTGCTGCAATTGCAAAACTCCACACCAGTTATTGGCAACGTCGGTCGTTACGCAAAAATCGTGATGGATACGTCGGCGCTACGTCGACTCATTGGTGTTGCTAGTGAAATCGCCGAGATTGCGTATACCGAACCTGATGATGTAGCTAAAGCTCTCGACGAAGCTGAATCGCGCGTATTTGCTGTTGCTGAAGAACGGGTCATCGATTCAACGCGTCAAATCAACGATCTCTTGAGTTTGGCGACCGAAGAACTCGAGAAGCGTTTCGAAAGCAAAGTATCGCTCACCGGCGTACCTACTGGTTTCACCGACCTTGACGAAATCATTCTTGGTTTACAACCATCTTCATTGATCATCATTGGTGCTCGCCCAGCCATGGGTAAGACCGCATTTGCACTCAACGTTGCCAGCAATGTTGCTCAATCAACCAACTTGCCAGTTTTGGTTTTCTCGCTCGAAATGAGCCACACCGAATTGACGATGCGCTTTTTGTCCAGCGAAGCCGAAGTTGATTCGAAACTTTTGCGGACTGGAAATATTAGCGAACCCGAATGGAGCAAGATCAACCTTGCCGTTGGTCGACTCGATAACCGTTTGTTGTTCCTTGATGACAACGCCAATGTGACCGTGATGGAAATTCGTGCCAAGGCCCGCCGACTCAAGGCTAAATACAACGGGCTTGGTCTTATTGTTATTGACTATTTGCAATTGATGAGCGGAAACACGAACGAGAGTCGTCAACTTGAAGTGAGTGAGATCAGCCGTAACCTCAAAATTTTGGCTCGCGAACTTGATGTGCCAGTCATTGCATTGAGTCAGTTAAGTCGTCGTCTCGAAGATCGTCAAGACAAGCGTCCGCAGTTGTCAGACTTACGTGAGTCAGGTTCGCTCGAACAGGACGCCGACATCGTGATGTTCTTGCACCGACCAGAAATGTATCGCAATGAAAAAGGCGAGAGTTCAGAGAACGCCGAAAAAGGTGTTGCTGAAGTCATTATCGGTAAGCATCGCGCCGGACCGACTGGCAATGTGAAGTTGGCGTTCTTCGGTGAGTTCACCAAGTTCCGCAATATGGCGAAGAATTTCCATGCCGATTCGCCATACGACACTCACAACTGAGAAGTTTGGTGTGATCAGCCCGCTGGTATGACGAGAGCGTCACCTTCGGGTTGCCAAATTTTTGCACCAAACTGTTTTTCCATGGGTGGATTTGGGTCAAGTAACAATTCCAAGGCGTGTACTTTTTCTTCTTCGGTGAATTCGCGAAGATTCAAACAGAATTCAACAGTGTTGCCTTCGGGATCGCGAATGTAAATTGAGCGACAGAATTCGTGATTGACTTCGAGCACGGTGTGGCCGTGTGAGCGCCAATTCTCGCGACGTTCTTCGAGATGTTCGGCAGTCGGTGAATCAAACGCGAAGTGGTTGGCCCACCACGGTAAGCCCGCGGCTTTGTTGAGGTTGGTTTCAAAACCTTCAAGACTTTCGACGTGGATGTTCCAGAAAGCAATCATGCCTTGTTCGCCGGCAGCGTTCTTCCCGGTCGAATAAAAGAAGTGCTTGCTGTATCCGCCTTCGGGTGTTGGTGCAGTGACCGTCTTGACTAATTCAAAACCCATGACTTGGGTATAAAAGTCGTAATTGGCTTGGACATCGTTAATGGCGATGGCAACGTGGTGAAATCCCATAGGTTCAGTATGACGCATCAACCAGGTCAGCGAAAGACCTCAACGCTGAGGTTTCAACATAAAAGTTCCCCATAACCAGTGGGTGCTGGCACAATAGAGACATGTTCTTCGGAGATGCCAAGACGTTGTTGGGTTGGCTCGTTCTGGCTTTGGGTGGTGCGCTTTTCGCCGGCAACCTTTTGGCCATCGTGAAACCGCCACCGGCTCCCAAAGACGGCGACCTTCCTCGGGCACCACTGAGCCGCAGCATCTTTATGGGTGCGCTCGGTTTCATCGCTGCTATCTGGGCCTTAGCGACCCTCTTGTCGTAAGGACGTGTCATGACCGAACAACGACTGCAACAACAACTGAATTTCTTGATGGAAATCGATCAGCTCAAACAAGTTGAACGACAAACTGCAATTACTGGTGGCTCGCGACGTGAGAACACTGCAGAGCACTCGTGGCATTTAGCGATGTATGCGTTGGTGTTACAAGAGTGGAGCAACGTTGATGTCAACATCGCGCATGTGCTCGCTCTGTGTTTGGTGCACGACATTGTTGAAATTGATGCAGGCGATACTTTTGCGTATGACACGACTGGCTATGCCGATAAAGACGAACGCGAACAAAAAGCTGCTGACAGAATTTTTGGTTTACTGCCCGACGATCAACGAGATCGTCTTCGTTCATTGTGGAACGAATACGAGGCTCAAGAAACAGCCGAGAGTCAATTTGCTAATGCGGTTGACCGAATGCAACCGGCGATGCTCAATCACCATGCCGGAGATGAGTCGCCGTGGAAGCGCCACGGCGTGACTTATCCGCAAGCAGTGAAGCGACTCAGTCCAATCGGTGATGGATCAAAAGCGCTGTGGAGCCACACCGAAATGCTGATTCAACAAGCGCGCGACCGCGGTCAACTGACCGAAGGCTAACAATCAGCTAGAGATTGGCTACGAGTCAATTCCTTCGATGGCGATAATTTCGCCGTCGACTACCGTCAATAACATTGGCACTTGAGTTACTTTGGCCGTCAGGTCGGTATTCGGAATTTGTAACTCACTGGTATTGCTGAGTGCCAATTCAAAATACTTCGCCACAGTAATCGCCGTATTGGCTTCGCCGGATGTTGATAACGAAACAAAAAGAATCGAATCTAGATACGCCGGATAAAGACGCAGCCCTTCATTGTGAGGAAGCTGCTCATCTGGTGAGTCACGGATATCAAAAACAAAACCTTGTTCATTTTCGTCGAGCGCAGTCACGAGATAGCCGACGTAAATTCCGTCCAGCAAATCGTTGGCTAGGTATTCGCCTTCTAACGGGGCAGATCCAACCAAAGAAAATTCGTCCGGCAATGAAGGAGGATCGACACCAGTCCAGTCATCAATCACTTGATCAACATCGAGATCGCCCAGTGTGTCGCTATGAACGATGACTGGTTTGCCAAGATTGCTCGGATCGGTACCCGAAGGGCCAGATGCATCGGTGCTGATAGGGGCAGAGCTGTCATCAACACCCGAAACGATGGTGTTGTCGCCAATTGCAATGGGCGTGTCATTCGAACTTGGTGATTGATTCACCTGATTGATGAGCAGCAAGCCAGCGGCGACAAACATGAGGATCAAAAAGATGGCCGGCCCGCGAGCCTTGGTGCCCTTCTTCTTGCGACGCTTCTTTGATTTTGCTCGTGAGTTTGCCACAGTTCAATTGTGACAGATTTAGAGTTTGCGTAGGCGCACTTCGGAGACTCTGTGGTCTTCGCCTTTGCGCAAAATGAGCGAAGCGCGATCGCGAGTGGGCTCAATGTTTTCCTTGAGGTTGAGTCCGTTGATGCCCTTCCAAATGGTGCGGGCAGTGGCGATTGCGTCTTCGCGAGATAATTGAGCAAAGTGCTGGAAGAAACTATTGGGGTCTTGGAAGACTGAATCGCACAAACTCAAGAAGCGATTCACGTACCAGTTCTCGATATCGGCTTCGAGGGCATCAATGTAAATCGAGAAGTCGAAGTAGTCGCTCACGAATTCGGTGGCCTCGTTACCTGGCGCACCAACTTGTAAAACGTTCAGACCTTCAAGAATCAAAATGTCGGGCTGACAGACAGTGACACTCTCACCTTCAACGATGTCGTACACAACGTGGCTATAGACGGGAGCATCAAGTGTTGCTTGACCACTCTTCAGATCACGCAAGAATTTCAAGAGTGCACGAGTGTCGTAGCTCTCGGGGAAACCTTTGCGGTTCATGATGCCGCGTTCTTCAAGCACATGGTTCGGGTGCAGAAAACCGTCGGTTGTGATGAGGTCAACCTTGGGG
>Ga0208592_1000302_pt1 | contig 15077 bp, 15 predicted proteins | sample LakMenE18May10ns_FD_150712 | JGI IMG/M metagenome (GOLD analysis project Ga0208592, IMG submission 150712) | Freshwater microbial communities from Lake Mendota, WI - 18MAY2010 deep hole epilimnion ns (SPAdes) | ecosystem: Environmental > Aquatic > Freshwater > Lentic | place: Lake Mendota...
TATCATTATTTTAGCATTGCAAAGGTGAGGGTTGTTAAGTAATGGAAAAGTGGGTATTCTTTAAATTATATTTGTAGAACTAACAGACACATCTGGCTAGTTTAAACAAGAAGCAATATGATATGAATTTCATAGTATGAAAAGTAGTGGGGAAGACGGCGATGTGGTCGGATTGGGCCTGCCATTTAGCACGGAGAGCGAAAAAGAGAGCGAGTAAAATTACCTAAAATGGCCTTATAGCATAAGGTTGCTCTCTCTCTCTAATTGCATGCGTGCGTGCTTGCAGGCGCGGGCAAGCTTGTGCGGTGTACGCACTAAGCTGTTGGTGTTTGATAAAGTTGATGAAATTTTTTTTATTATAGTATAGAGTTAACTTAATAGCAGTACATAGGAAAATGCCGCCTTCTGATTGGTCGAGAGCTTCCCCCCCTCACTAATCGGCTTCCCTCTCTCAAAAAATGCTGACGTGGAAAATGCTGACGCGTGTTTGTGCGTTTGTGCGTATGGGCTGTCTGTAAGTATATTTTCTACGGGGGGCGATGGGGGGCGGCCCTGTATTGTGTGTTTGTATCTATGTAGTGTGTGTAAGTTGAACTCATCCGTGTAAATAAATAGTCTCGTTTGTGGTAAAATGCGTATATTTTTTTTATTATATATAAGGGATCAACGTCGCCGTCTGTTTGTCTGTTTGTCTATGTGTCTTCTCTGTGAGTCAAACTCGTCCGACGCTGTAACTTGGCCAATACTTGTCCGATTGTATTGATTTTTTCGATAATCGATGGGTAATATTGATTGGATATCAATGAATCATCACTTTTTGACAGTTTGTAAACAAGTCGTTCATCACTTTTGACAGGTCGTTAATCACTTTTGACAGTTTGTCAACACTCTTGACAAAATGAATGACATCTAACAAGTGGTTGACTCCAAACAACAATGAATTTAATTAACAAATGTGTCTGTCTGTTTGTTTGTTTAATAAGTAATGTGTGTAAGTAAATCTTCTCCGTGACCTTGACCCCATGTAAAACAGTTAAATTAAAGTATGCAGTTGCGTCATAGCTGTCTAAAGAGTTTCATGTTGATGTCGGTGATGACATTCCAAGGTTAGGTAAGGCCAAAGTAAGTTCTTGTTTAGGTTTTGGTGATTATTTTTGAATTGTTCCGTTTTTAGGTTTATTTTTTGTTGCCAAGGGCAATTCCAAGGTGTCTGTGCAACCAAGGTATGCAGTAAAATTTTAGTTTTAGTGATTATTTTTATATTGTTCCGATGTTGAACACTTTTGTGGGTGACATGTGATAAAATATAAGGTCATAATGTCTTAAGTAAGAAAGGTTCAGTTTATGATTAGTCTTTGCCGAGATCATGTGTGTTAAAAAACCAGCATTTGTGCCTTGGTGGAAAATCCATTTGAGTGGACACAGAGAGGACATTATAAAATGTTTTGTTAAACTTCAAGAAGAAGACAGACTCAAGTATTGTCAAGGTTATTGGCAAAAACTGGAAACGGAAAACAGAGAGAATAGAAAATTTTCATGTTATTTGTTAATTCAATTTAACAAACCCCATTCCGAAGTGTTTGTCAACTATTTTTTTAACCACATGAATCAAAAAAACACCCCCCTCTTTGACACACAAGAATTTGAACAATGTCAAATCAGTTTAAGAGGAGAATGTGAAAAAATAATGACTGAATTACCCTTTTTGTTGGGAAATTATTTATGGAAAGATAGTCACCAACAACACTATCACAATACATTAATTTTACAACGAATTCAAAAAAGCAAAGCTTTGAATAAACTATTGCTTTCTCTTGTGTACAGAGATTGTGTTTATGCAGTACCCAAAAATAAATCAGTTGATGTTTGACCTTGATTCCATCAAGATGTATCGTTATCTTCCCTCTGAAACGTTTGACAATCCCCTTGTCGTTGAAACAAAAAATAAATGGTTAAATTCTTCTATACTGACGGTAATAAACGAAGCTACCGATTTTGTATTAAATAGCAATACAAGTTCGTTTTTTCACTTTTGTCCTTCTTTAAAGGAACAATTGCAAAAATCTCGAGAAAATTTGAAAAATGTTCAACACAAACGCGATTTTCTTTGGGTAGATCAAATGATGGGCTATGATTTTAACTGCATGTTAAAACAAATTATTATGGTCATTCACGAAGGCATATATTTTCCAGAAAATGTTTTGTACTCGTTTCAAGAATTTTTAAATCAATTTGATTCAGCCCAAGACGATTATCACGAAGAAGAAAGTTTTAATTTAAACATGAAAATGGAAGATAAATATGCTGTTAAATTTGTAAGAAATACTATTGCAAAACTGGTACGAGACGTAGTTGAAGATCATTCTGATGAAGAATTTTACGCTATTCGAAAAATTGAGTTGAGTGAAATTATTGAAAAGCACATTTACCACATTGTTGTTCAATTGGTAAAACTGTCTTTGTCCTCAGTTCAACGAGACGTGTCTACTTGCATTCAAGAAATGTTGCTGCTAGTCAGTGACATTTTAAGGGCAGTAAAAGAACCTGAAGATCGTTCCAGTAAACACTGAGACGTCGCCATGGCACATTACAATTTAACTCAAACTCCCACTTGGCAAACTACATCATTTTGTCCCTATGAAAAAAATAGTGAAGATTATCAAAAAATAATAAAATTGTGTAACATTTTTCAATTAGAATGTACTTGCACTTATGACTTTCTGTGCTACGTGTGCCAACGCATTGTGTACACTCCGGAAGTTTTACCTATGGTCACATACGAAGACTGGAAATTGGACAAAATTTTTAATTTTTTGCCTCATCATCTAACTTTAAACTTGCAACATTAACTTTAGTTGATGTCAACATTTCAAGAAAGCAACACCATGTCTGCTCTGGCTCTTATTCCCTGCGATCACATCAACATTGATGACTGTGACTGCCTTAACAAACAAGAAAAAAACATGCATCTTTATCGTTTTCACGAAGATTGCATGTTGAAAAATCATAATCATTTTGAAGAATCTGGATATTACATTGTTGAAAAACCGACGTGGAGGTACTCGTGCGATGCACCTTTTGAACAAGACGACCCCTTTCATGCCAAGCTAGAAGAATTTTACACGTTATGCAATTTGAAATGTCTTTGCACGTCAACAAAAATTTGTCCCTTGTGCACGACCATGCTGGAAATTGAGGAAACCGACAGTTACCGTTCAGACTCTGAAAAGTGGCAAAACGTTTTTCAAGTCATGGAATATTTCTTTCAAAAAAACAATTAACTTGACGACTTTCGACGCATCAAGATGTGTATTTGCCGTTATAAATTTTGTTTGACCTGCAAAATACATCATTATTTTGAACCCGAATTGTGTGAAAACAATCTTTGCACAACTCATTTGTATATAATTACTGTGTAAAGTACTTGCATTCATCAGTCGTGTTCTTTCAACAAGATGAGTTGGAAAGATTATTACAAATGCTTTGCGTGTGGTAATTATCATCCCCCGGAAAGCATTCCTTGTGAAATTACATTTGATAAGTATGCCAATAAGTTAGTCGTCGGTCATGGATTCAACGATGAACAACAACAAGCTGGGGTGGAAACACCATTGCTCCATCCCTCCTCAGAGAATTCCGGCAGTTGAACACTTGGTCAACTTGCTTTGTCTCCAGTGCCACTGTCGACCAGAGTACACTTGCATTCTTTGTTATCATCTGTGCCGAGCTGCACCTGCCCTATTTTTTTTTCGTCAAGGAGTTCAAATTGATTTGTGTCATTTTAATACGTTGCTTAATTTTTTGGAACACCATTGGAACAACACTTGCAGTCCTCAATGATTAGTGCCGGCGTCAACATGGATTACATCGATTGCTCCAATACTGAATTTATTCCCTGCTCTCACCAAAACAAATTTCAATGCAACTGTTTAACTGAAGAACAAAGTGAAAATACTTTGTACAGAAAACATTGGGCCAGTCTTTGCACCTTTGATGAATGTCACGGACATTTGTATGGTCGGGGAAACGGATTTTACGTCGTCGAAAAACCTACCTGGAAACATAATTGCAGAGTCAATCTAACTCCGTCAGAAATCTTTTACTTGGAATTTTTCTCCAAATTGTTCAAGCTGGAATGTTCTTGCACTACCGCTAAAATGTGTAAGCTTTGTAAAAATATTGTTTTGACCAAAAACTCCAGGCCCCCCGTCTTGCACATTGACAACAACAACAAACTCAATCTTAAACGCATTAGAACCTTGGCCCCTTTTATCAATTTTTCTAAAGCTTTAGTCTAATTTGAACATTCAAAGAGTCAACATGGAGTCTTCTTCGTCGGTCGAAAAAATGATGGAAGAAATTTTGGCAGATATTAACAGCACAGAAATTGGCACTGTGGATTCCGGAATCAACAACATTTCATCTGGAATTACCATGGTTGACGTCAACTGGGAAAACAATCTTACCGTCTTTAACAACGCTTTGCAGCTGGCCTACAATCAGCACCAAGATACAACTGCTTTTACCTGTCTTTACAACATGGTCTTTAGACACAAGAGTGACATTCAGACGCTTTGCAAGGCCATGACTGTCATTATTAGTTCTTTGTCTCAACAAAAGGAACAAGAAGAAATTCAAAAGCAAAAGAAAATGGAAGCCAATCGAATCAAAGCCAGCCAGAGGGCAGAAAAAAGAAAGAAATCAAAAGTGGAATCGGACGTTGAAGAGACCGTCGCTCTGTTGCAACAGCTGACTCCGCTGCCGTCTAACCCCCCTCCTCTTCCGGCCAAAAAGAGCAGAAAGAAGTTGTAAATTTTATCATGTGTATTTAAGTAAGTATGGATTATTATTTTTCATGTATTTCGTCATGCTTTTTAATGTGTGTGTGTTTTAATTTTATCATGCTTTTTAATGTACGTGTATTCTTATTGGCGCCAATAAATAATGATCATAAAAAATACCTAGTTGTTTTTATTTTTAAATTAGTTGTGAAAAAATGTGCTTGGAAAGCAGACACTTAATAGCTGGGTATTGTGTTTGCCTAGAAAATAACAAAAAACCCAATCAAGTTCAAAAATTACTCATTGAAAAATATATACCCGTGTTTAAAAGTTTTTTGAGGCGAGGACCTCATGCCAAGGTGGTACATTACTTTGTAAAAACTGATCTTTTGGTCTTGCTCGATTTTTTTAGTAAGCAAGGCAACACAATTCGATTTAACAACGAATCCGAATTGGCCTTTTGGGCTTTAGAACACAACGACAAAAATGAATCAGCACGGGACAGTGTTGGATGAATGCATTCAAAGATACTGTGAAACTTACACCATTGCTAAACCTGATGCCAACATTAAAAAGTTTATCAAAAAATGGGTGTCATTTTACATTATTTATCAAACAGATACTTTGACAGATTTACCTCCACCTTCAAAATTTTCTACCCAACCCCCCGCCAATTATACAGAAGAACACGAAGAATGTCCCATCAGAGATATTGAAATAGCCATTTTGTTTCATTTTTTCTCTATTCATGGTAAATGTATTGGTAAATAAAAACAATATTTTTTTAATTTCGTCATGCTTTTTATTTTCGTTTAACATAATTACACAAGTTTCAAATAAGGGGATGTAAAACTTGCATGCTCTCCGGGAGGCGAATTTATAGTTAGATTGTTGTCGGTGTAATAATAGTAAATTATATAAGTAGCGTCGGCCGTCGCTCCCCCTTCGCCAAACGTAAAACTGAGATCCAGATTATTAGGGTATTGCATCATGCTTCCATCGTTCAAAGGTGGAACAAGTCTGGACTTGTCTTTGTAGTTGCAAAAGTTGACAAACACGTGGGGAAAAGGAGTAGCTTTAGCTCCGTTCTTAATAGAATTCAAGTTGATCTTGTTGGGGTCCAATTTTAGTCCAAAGGGTGCAGCAGTCAAATAATCAATTAGCAATTTAGATTCGATAATGTCGTTGGTAATCATTCCCAAATTTGGTCTGCTCGTAAAAAATGCCAAATCGCCATATTTTATGTCTATTGATTTAATGTTGTGATCTAAAAATACATTGCCAGTGACGTTGTCATCGTAGGTGTAAATATTGCTCAGTACTTTTTTAGGAACAGCAAAAATAAACATGCCTTCGGGAAGTAGTACGCCTTGAATCTGAGCTTTGTGATACAAATCAGAAACACCAATTTGTTCGGTTTTCATAATGCGAGTCACTCCAGGGTATTCAAACATTCTCTTGTTCATAATTAATTTTTTAGCATCTAAATTCAACTTTAGTTTTTCAACAACCAAGTACATGTCTGAAAATATAAATCGGTACAATTTGTTGTTGTCTGCTTTTTTTTGAAAAATGCAGGAATAATTATCTTTAAACAAAAATCGAAAACTAATTCTGTCTAGCAACGGCGTAGGAAATATTTTTTGAGGATTTTCCATGTAATTGCATCCTTGAAAAAAAGGTTGAGTGTCCATGGGAACAAAATCAAATTCAATCAATTTTCCAGTAAAAATCTTGGGTCCATAATGTTTTCTCCATTCGCCGTCAGCATTGTCCATGTCCCATTCTCCAATTTTACTAGGAATGCCATAAGCCGGATGACATTCTTGGGGACAAAGCAATTTCTTTTGAGAGGGGTCCATAAAATTATATTTCCAAGCATTGACATACGCAGGCATATTTTGAAGTTCATACGAAGTATCAATTTTTGCTGGTCCGTGAAACACTTCAATTTGTTTAATCAAAGTTTCTAGCCAATTGGGTTGCACAATAACCTTGTCCAATTCGGCTGCGGTGCAATTGGCCCAAGGAACTTCGGGGTTAGGTCCGGCGGGAGTCATGACTTGAAATACTCCCTTGACTTTAAATCGACTGTTTGGACCCATGCTCCACACTTCTTCAGAATCTTTAATTTCAAATTCAATTTGTTTAGGTTGGGCTTCGATTTTGTAAAACGGATCAATTCTCACATAATCCGTTCCCATAATTTTTTGATGTGTTGCAGATTTTTGCCATTCTCTCTTAATAGAAGGAAATTGAAATTGTTCATTTAAATCATTTCCCTTTGCTTCGGACATTATTTTATTAGACATTTTTTTAGTCGGTTTAGTGGGTTTTCGAGTTGTTTTATTTTGTTTAGGTTGCTTGGGTTTAGAAACGTTTTTTCTTTTTTGGGGCATGATTAATTTCTCTTCTTTTTCTTTTTAGTGGGTTTCTTTTTCTTTTGAACGGTTCCTCCTTGTTTCAAAAGTACTTTACCAGCTGCTTTCAATTTAGAAATGGGAATATGTTTGACAAGTTCAGATGCACTAAACTTTTGAAGACCTTTGTAACCCGCTACGCGAAGACCAACTTTTCCCTTGGTCACTTTAACTTTTGTTGATTTCTTTTTTGGTGCTTTTTTTGGTGCTTTCTTTTTACCACTACCTGTTGGACTCTTTTTCTTTTTAGAAGAGCCCATGGATTCTTCCAATTCAAAATCTGTATCAATTAAAGTTGCTCTTTCTAAAGTATTTGAAAAATTTAACAAGGGTTTTCTTTCCTCAGAACCATAGGACATCCTTTTGACCTCATGGTTAAATTTAAACTGAATTTAAGGATTCACTGACCAGTGCTATTTATACTTTTTTAAACAGCATCCACCCCTCGCAAAATACCAATGATAAAAGCACCGTCTTTCCATTTCAAATCAGTCAGAGTATTGTTGTCTAAAAACGTAGACAATGAAAATGTAGTTGAAATAGTGGGAAGACTTGTTGCAAAGGTTGGCATAATCATGGAAGGAGGTTCCAATCCAAACTGATTAAATCGCATTTCCATTGATCCGGTTTCAGTCGGAAACAAAGACGCCATGTAATCTGCTCCACTGATGATTGTATTGTTGTCACTTTGACTCAGACTAGAAACGATCACTACACTTGTGTCGTAAGCTAAAGCTCGAGCCTTGTCTTGAGTTTCTTTGGGATCCGGACTGTCGTCGACTCGTTCTCCCGTTTTGTTTCCTTCAGCCACGTCTGTGACTTGAGCAAATCCTAATCTTTCAGACAATTCGGGAACCAAAAAAATAGTTTGATCTCTCATGTTGACATTGATGGGAAAAGTAAATGTAAATTTTTTAACTTTGGGATTGTAAGACACATTAAAAATAATGTTGCATTGCTGCGCTAAATTATCTAAAGCATCCTTCACTGCAGTTTCATAATTTTCATTTCGAAACGAATTTCGTCTTGTAATAGACACTTTGACAGCTTCAGAAAAAAAATGATTGCGAATAATTTGACAATACACCCTAAAATCAACGGGCTTGTATGTCAATGTTTCTTTTATAGGAAAATCTGCTGTAATGTGTCCAAATTGAGTCGTTTCTTCATTGTCAAAAATAAAATTTCTGTTTGTCATGTTGCGGTCTCCAATTTGATCATCGGAAAATCCCATCTCTCTCAAATGTCCATTAGTAGAAACGTTAACGTTGGTATTGGGAGCAATGTTTAATCGAAGTCGAATATTTTTTAAATTATCTTCAGTCAGTTCAGTAGGAAACAAATAATTGTTGACTCCATAAATTGTTCGAGCTGAAGGAGGGAGAGCATTGTAATGTTTGACAGGGTCGTATATTTCACCATAATATACCAAAGCCATTTTTTGCATAAATTCGTCAAATTTTTCATCTCCAGCAGGATCATATCGCAAATCAATCCAATCAAAAAATGTTGCCAAGTGTAAAATACCGTAGGGTTTTTTGTATTCAAAAAATAGGTTCATGTCATTGCAAAGCTTCCAAGTGGCTTTTGTTCCGGGCAAACCCAAGTACGTGTCGGGATAAAAGCGATTTCGAGGATCAAAATTAATTTTCATGTAAATATCATAAGTTAAAATTTCATCCAATTGTTCGTCCGTGTCCAAGTCAAACGCAGAAGCTTGATCACTGTACAAGACTGGAACCAAGTACAGTTCGTCAAAAGAAAATCGTCTGTGCAAGTGATTTCTAGAAATGGGTACTTCAAATGTTGAATGTCCGGCGGGAACAGACTGTTTAAAAAATATAAAAATATCTTTTTTTACAGGTTGCCTCAACACATTTCCTTGGTCGTCTCTTTCCTTGTAAATAATTTTTTTAGTTCTGTAATTCAAATTATCCATGTTTGCTAAATGGTCCTACTGTTTCTGCAATGTCATTTTCTGCAAATTTTTCAATTTTTCCTGTTGCAATGTTTTTGCAATAGTAATCGTTTTCGATGGTGTGAGCAGCACTCACAAAAGGAATTTGTTTTTCTATAATAAAAACGTCGTTGGACAATGTCACTTCAGATCGTTTGGTTCCTATCACTTCCGATGATATGACAATTAATTTGGGTCGAACAAATGTTCCTACTTCATACTTAAACTTGACTGTTTGAGGTGCAATACTAAACTGAGCCCAATAGTAATCCGGGGCAGCTTTTTGTATTTTAGAAATGTAATCTTTTAAATTAGAAGCATTTACATCATTGGGTGTGTAATAGGGATGATCTGTATTATAAGGCAAAGACAAATATTTGCCATTTATTTTAATGGGTTGTTTGTTTAACGTTTCGACCGCTGCATCGATAAGTCGCCACCATCGAATTTCTTTGTTTTCAGTGTGACCCTTTAAGCGTGCTACCGTGGTTCGAATTTGTTTAATAGCATTTTCCGCCATCTTGGATTTACTCGACGTGTTGGCAAAAGGATGAAATTTTATAAACTTTTCTTTCAAATAACTTTGAACTTTGTGACTCATGACTGATCTTTCTTGATCAAAAGCTAAACTTTTTACTAGCATTCCATCATAGTGTTTTCTAAATTTTCCAAATATTTCTTTAAATCCTTTCATCATTGATTCGGCTGTTCTCGTTTTTTTTAAAACAGATACCATAGTATAACGAGACAATACATCTTTGCAAACTAAAAATCCTGTTCGAAAATTGACCGGAGTTTCGTATTCTTTAGTAATTGCATAAAAACCAATGTCACCGTGTAAATTTCCCAAAGAGTTGACTAATATAGGTCTGTGTTTTCCAGATCTCAATCGTTGTCTCGCTTGAGTAGATGTCATTAAATAAGCAGGATGCAATCTTAACCTTTTTAAAATTACATTTTTACCAAGTTTTTTAAATCTCAACACACGATACGTGTAATCCAACACATCAGTAGATCGAGGCACATCTTGTTTTTTTATTTGGTCTGTTACCCATTTCATTACAATGTCTAATTGTTCTTTGACTTCTAATTTAGACAAAGCATTTTTTTCTTTTTTAATTTTTTTACTCATGTTGGTTTGATTTCACTTTACATACTAAATGAAATAAATCAAATTAGGTGCATTTTATGTACATTTATTTTCTCTAAGTGTTAGCACATGGGTACAAGAATGATATTTTTTCAACAACAAGTAAAATTTAATTTTTAAATCAAGCAAATCATTTTCCAATTTACTCAAGGTTGAATCTGTTAAATCCAAATATTCATGAGTAAACACAGTTGCACGTTCAATTTCTGTTGCAATTCGATCTAATTTGTTACTAATTTCAGTTGTTTCGGATTTGCCACTTTTTTCACTGTCCAATTCAGGCGTCGATAAAAATAATTGCAATTGTAGTTTTCTGAGTTTTTTTTGTTTTACGTCCAGCCGGTTATGTCTTTTTCCCAACATGAAAGTTTTCTTGATCAATTGAGGTTCCATCTTCGTTGACATGCTATTTAAAACTAAAGTTTCTCGACGTTTGAATCATGTGTGCTAGTTTGCAGGTGCGGCGAATTTGAGGAATGCTAAATTTGAAATTGTCAAGCATGTTGCACGCCGCTTGGTACGACTGTAACGTAGACACGTGGTTCATTGCAGAATTTTTATGAATTCCTATAGCGACATCTTTAGTAATAATTGCATAATTCTGAGTCATGCCGGAAACAAATTTCCATTCTAAATCTGACGTCATTACAAATTCTTCTTTCAAATGGCCTGGGGTATTTTCTTGAAAAAATTCAGTTTGCTTTGCCAGAAACTTTTTTTTGTACTGAGGAATGACTGCTTCTTCCAGTGTGTCTGTAGATAAAACAATCAAAGTGTTGTCTACATTGCTATAACACAATCGGTATTTTTCAGGAACAAGATATTTTTCAAACAATGTAAACATTTCAGACAATCTTTGTTTTCCAAATTCTGTTATGCAAACGTAAATAGGCAAAGCACTTTTAGTCATTATTTTCTGTTTGAGATTAGATCGAGTTGTTTTTAAAAACCAAATTTCTTTTGTTCCTACAGTTCCTACCAATTGCTGAAACGTGTTGACATAGTTAAATTTACATTTTAATGGAAATGAAGTGACCAATCTGCAATTGCTGATAATTTGATGTTTCTTTTCATTAAATCCAAAAAATCCAGCTGAAAAATTGACAATGTTTTTGAGTAAGGTTTTTTCTTCCGGGGAGGTCATAGACGACGCTCTTGTTTCAATTAATTCTTTAAATATAGAAGGTAAAATGTTGCATTTTTTGTAAAAAAAGACTTGGTGAATTTTAGTAACTTGAAAATTGTGTTCTTTCATGATATATTTTAAATAATCCTTGGTCATGAGCATTCCTTGTTTGTCCGGATTGGTCGCACTGCATCGATTCCATTTTTTTTCTTCGTTCTGAATAAATAACGGATGTTGTTGAACAAAATTAGAATTTTTAGGTACGTGTCCATCTAAAACAGCAATAAACGTTAGTTTGTCAGAAGACATGAGAATTTCGTCTTGACTTAGTTCATTTTTTTGAATGTATCCTTCAATCAAAGGTTTAAGTTGAGGTTCGTTTTCAAAAAACTGTTTTAATGTTCTGGGAAAATATTCAGGATGATGACAATCAGAAATTATGGTGTATTCAACAAAGCCAGGTTCAATTTGATTAATCTGTTGGCACCATTCTAAAATAATTTGGTCTCTCAACTCTGTTTGATGTTCCACTTCTTGTCTAGATTTTTTTCCAACATAACTTTTCAAATTCGGACAACCTTGCTTGCACCCGTGAACCCAAGCACCGTCAAAAGCAAACAGTTTTATTTTTCCTTCAGTTGTAATGACGACTAAATCAATAGGATGATGAGCAACACTAATAATTCCGTGTTGATGATAATTTGAATACACTGTTTGAATGTGACATTTTTTTTCCAATTTCCAAAGTGTATAATAAACACTTAAAAATTCAAAACTATAAAACCTGGATTTTATGTCGATTTTTTGCAAGTATTTTGAACCTTCGTTAATAAATCCGGAACAAAATCCAGTTGGTACATTCATTGTACTGGCAGCATATCCGTACGAACTTTGAATGTCTAGTTCACGAATTGTTTTTGCTACAGGTAAAGTCAAATCGGAATGAATAGGTTCACCACAATTAATTTTGTCCTGGCAAGAATACGAAAATCCACCTGTGCTAAATTTTCTCAATACATTTTCTTGATACATTTTACTTTGTTCCAGACCCTGGTGAAAGATTCCTGCTTTCAAAGCATACTTGTGCCAAACACAAATAAAAGATAACTTTGACAATGACACATAGGGCATAGAAAATAAATCAATTTGAAATCGTTTTATAACGTATTCACCAAAAATTTTCCAGTTTTTAAACAAAAAATTAGACATGACTTTTCCTCGTTCTTTGCAATGTTTTAATGTAGATTTGTTGTTGTATTTCATTTTATGGTCATGTAAAAGTTTAGTTTTACTAGAAAGAAGAGGGGGTGGAAATGCTGCATCCATTTCAGATGTGTCCATTTTTAAATAACTTCCGTAATTCACAAAAGTCATTTCAGATATTTGAAACATGACTAAATCGTTTTTGCTGTTGGCTTGAAGTTTAATGCCTCGAAATTTTTTCTTTTTCATCTCATCGACGTAATTGCAAAAAAACGTTTTTAGTGAATGAAGAATAGAGTCGTTTTCAGAATACACAATAACTTTTGTGTTTTGAATGCAGCTTTTTAACATACGTATGCAAGTTTTCCAGGGATTCGTCTTTTTGTCATTAAATTTTTGCAGCTTTTCAAATAAAGGTTCCAACATGTTTGTTTTTTCTTCTACAAATAACTTTCTTCTTTCAAACATGACATCAAACACTATTTTCCAACTTTCAGCTGTTTGATTGACTTCTTTGTGAAACGTTTTTTGCCAGTCTTTGTAAGTGACATATCTAGCATTATTTTTTTCGTCCAATTCAATCCAGAGACACATGGAAGTGTTTGATAACCTTGCAGACAAGTTTTCAAATTCTGTCAATGTAATGCATCCTAAATTGAAAGCTTGATTTAATCCTGTTAATTTTACATTGACTGCAATGCTGTTGTTTTGTTGAAACGGATTTATTTCTTCTTCATCTGTTTTTGTTTGTTGAGCTTTTTTTTGCAATTCAATTTTTTTCATTTCTTGAAATGACAACATGGGTTTTATGATTCGTTTTCGAAATCCCAATGTGTAATTTGACGTAGTAAAAGCTTCAATTTCAATTCTTTCAAAATTTTGATAATTTAAATGTTCTTGGGTCCATTCTTCTTCAAAGTAAACTGTTTTTGAATGTCTTATAGTGTAAAACACGTGACTTTTTACATTGTGTAATTTCAAAAAATGTAATGCATCTTGACAAGTATTGAAATGTTGCTCCGGTTCGTTTAAATTTAACAATTGCAATAAAGATTTTTCTTTTTGTTTGCAATGCAATTTAGGAAGAAAATCTACATCCGTTTTTTTCTCCAACAGACATCCCTCATTGTCTAAAATAAAACATTGCAACAAAAAAGAATTGGGTTGGTGGCTTTCTAAAAATCGATTATCGTACAGCAAAGTGTGTTGAAACAATTTAGTTTTTTTCAGAATAATTAAATCACATTTCATGTGTTTTTCAATGCAAAAAAAATCATCGGCTGAAGTTTTAAGCCATGTAAGTAATGTTGTATTTTCATCCAAGTCTGTAATGTCTAACAACTGATTCCAAATTGTAGTTCCACTGGGAAGTGACAAAATGAAATCACGGCAAGTCAAAGGTATTGCGAAATTTTCTTTTCTTTCTTTTGAGGTTTCTGATTCTAAGAACGGAATGGGTGCTGAGGACAATAGATTGGCTATTGATGATGATGGATTGAAGCCGATCAAACTTCCATTTTGTGTCTCGTCCATTCCAAGTCAATTTTTCTTCTACGTTGTTTAACAAAGGAAAGACTGTGTCTACAAACGTAGCCGGATCAAACAGTTCAAAGTCTTGAACAAGCGAAGGGTTATGAAGCTCTTCTTGAAATGAACCTACCCATTCCATGGTTTGACCACTTTCAGAATGAATCAACACATAGGTTCCTGTAATTTGATAAAAAACAGACACACCTCCATTGAAATCTTGACGCAACAAATTTCTTGTTCGTTCTAACGCATTCTGTCTTTGTTCCGGATTATGAACGACGTCAGCAGGTATATTAATGTTATAGATGACATTAAAAAATTCGACAGATTGTCTTGATTTGGGGGAATGAAAAGCAGTGCAATCCACTTTTAGCTGATGTTCTCGTTGACGTTGGCCTTCCATGACTGATGTGCAGTCATTCTACTTTGTTTCATTTATTTTTCCTACAAGAACAAAAAAGAGGCGTGGTTAAAAATAAAACTATAAAAACTTGACATTTTTTAACATTTTATATCATTAGTCAACATGGATTCTTCAAAGCAACAAGTTAATGTGTTTCCTATTTCTACAGAAGAAGGAAATGCTAAAATTGAATTTAAGAAAAAGAAATTTTATTTGCACAGTCACAAAGAAGATTCTAAACCCATTATTCTTAATCGAACAGACATGACATCGGTTGTCATGAACCTTCCTGAATTTCAAAAAGGTGCCAGAGACATTGAAAAGGCCAAAATGTTGTTTCTAACTAAAAACAACCATGATTTTGAGTACAACGACAATGAGAATCAAATGACAATTATTGTTTCAATGTACAAACAATTTCAAACTCGATTGATTCTTAATGTTTATAATAAAACTCCATACATCTGGCTCAGACTGTTTGTCAATCCGAATTATGAAAAAGAAGAA
>Ga0208592_1000305_pt1 | contig 15069 bp, 10 predicted proteins | sample LakMenE18May10ns_FD_150712 | JGI IMG/M metagenome (GOLD analysis project Ga0208592, IMG submission 150712) | Freshwater microbial communities from Lake Mendota, WI - 18MAY2010 deep hole epilimnion ns (SPAdes) | ecosystem: Environmental > Aquatic > Freshwater > Lentic | place: Lake Mendota...
ATTTACCCATCATTCAATTCTATAAAGTAGCAACAGACAATGCGGCGCCATTCTACAATATTTATGGTGGAACTCAAGACAATAATTCCATGGGTGGACCAGCTTCCACCAATAATGCAGCAGGGATATTGAATTCGGATTGGTTCATAACCAATGGAGGAGATGGCTTTGAATCGGCAACTGACTGGTCAAATCCAAACATCACTTATGCGCAAGCGCAATATGGTTGGCTTGTTCGCTACGATCGTGCTTCGGGTGAGAAAGTTCCAATTCAACCAATGCCAGGTAAAGGAGAAGCTGCTTACCGATGGAATTGGGATTCTCCCTTGATTGTTTCCGCTCATGATGCATCGACCTTGTATTTTGCCGCAAATAAATTGTTTAAGTCGAGCAACAAAGGCGATGACTGGCAAACCATTTCACCTGATTTAACGCAGCAAATTGACCGCAATGAGTTGGAAGTCATGGATCAAGTCTGGACCATTGACGCAGTAATGAAAAATGCGTCCACAACGGTATACGGAAACATCGTTGCCTTGGATGAGTCCCCGGTGAAAAAAGGATTGTTGTACGTTGGTACCGATGATGGATTGATTCAAGTATCTGAAAACGATGGTCAAAACTGGACGAAATACGGCGTATTCCCAGGAGTCCCAGTTTACTCACGGGTCAACATGCTAACCGCAAGTTTGCACGATGAAAACGCTGTTTATGCGGTGTTTAATCCACAAAGGTCCGGTGATTTTAAACCGTATGTGCTGAAGTCTATGGACAAAGGAAAAACGTGGACCAATATCACCAATAATTTACCGGTTCGAGGAAATACGTATTGCTTGAAACAAGACCATGTCGATCCAAATCTTTTGTTTGTGGGAACTGAATTCGGTGCCTTCTTCACAACGGATGGTGGTTTAAACTGGACCAAATTGGCTGGCTTGCCAACAGTTGCCGTGTATGACCTAGACATTCAAAAAAGAGAAAACGATTTAGTTGCTGCGACTTTTGGTCGTGGATTTTATGTGCTTGATAACTATACGCCACTTCGTTCTTTGTCGAAAGCAAACATGGATAAAAAAGCACATTTATTCCCAGTAAAGGATGCACTTTCGTACGTTCCAGCTGATCCACTTGGTTTAGATGGGACAGGATTTCAAGGCCATAACATGTGGGCATCTGAAAATCCATCCTTTGGAGCGGTATTTACCTTGTCTTTGAAAGATGAATACAAAACCTTAAAAAGCGTGCGCCAAGAAAAAGAAAAAGCACTCGAAAAAGACAAGAAAAATGTGACGTATCCAACTTTTGATGAATTACGAAAAGAGGAGTTAGATGAAGAAGCTAAAATCATTTGGATCATTTCAGATGCATCTGGTAAGGAAGTGCGTCGCATGTCCACTGATCCTGCAAAAGGAATAAGCAGAACTGTTTGGAACCTTCGCTCTAATTCGACCAATCCAATAGGGTCTGGTGGAAATGGATTTTTAGTGGCTCCAGGAACCTATTACGTGAGTATTTCCCTCATCAAAAATGGAACCGTGGAGGAATTGGTTTCGAAAACTGCTTTTGAAGTGAAGGCCCTGAACAATCAAACTTTAGTGGCGAAAAACCCACAAGAATTAGCTTCCTTCCGAGCAGAAGTTGCGGAGTTGAACCGTAAAGTGGCTGGTTCAGGTCGCCTCATGGAAGAAACGAATGAAGAAATCGAATTAATGGAGAAAGCAATCATTAATTATCCGAATACAGACATCACGTTATTGAAGGAAATCAAAGAATTAAAAACGATCATGTACGATTGCCATATTTTAATGGACGGCGATGGGATTCGTGCCAGACATGAGTTTGAAGTTGCTCCGAGCATTCAATCAAGACTTGGTATGGTGGAATACCAATTGTACGACAATACTGCTGGAGTGAGCAATACCCATAAAGCAAACAAGGCGATTGTCGATGCTGAATATGCAGAACTTCGCGTGAAGTTGGATGAGGTCATCAAACGTGTTCAAGTGCTTCAAACGAAGTTGGATGCAGCAGCGATTCCTTACACAAAATCAAAAGAAAATTGGAAAGAGGATTAATCCTCTGAAAGTTAAACGCATAAAAAAGCCCCTGACGATTCTGTCAGGGGCTTTTTTTATGTGGAAGTTGGCTTATTCGCCAAATCGTTCAATTACTTGTTGCGTAACCCCAGTGTTGGAGAATCCTCCATCGTGGAATAGGTTCTGCATCGTTACATACTTCGTTAAATCCGAGAACATCGTGATGCAATAATCAGCACATGCTACAGCGGAAGCATTTCCTAATGGAGACATTTGTTCTGAGAAATTGATGAATTCCTTGAATCCTTTGATCCCTTGTCCTGCCGTTGTTACCGTTGGTGATTGTGAAATGGTATTCACACGCACTTTCTTCGCGATTCCGTAATGGTATCCAAATGAACGAGCGATGGATTCAAGCAAGGATTTAGCATCAGCCATATCGTTGTAATCAGGGAAAATACGTTGCGCAGCAATGTAGGATAATGCAATGACAGAACCCCATTCATTCATGGCGTCTTGTTTGTACAAAGTTGCTAACGTTTTATGCAAGGACATCGCTGAAACATCCATGGTTTGATTGTAGTAATTGTAATCGTTTTCCGTGTAATGTTTTCCTTTACGCACGTTTGGTGACATTCCAATGGAATGTAAAACGAAGTCAATTTTACCACCAAGAATTTCTTGAGCTTGTGTGACCAAGTTGGTTAAATCTTCGATGCTTGTTGCATCCGCTGGAATGACTTGACTCCCTGTTTCTGCTGCTAGTGTGTTTATTTCACCCATGCGCATTGCAATAGGAGCATTGGTCAAGACAAATGTTGCGCCTTCTTCGTGTGCTCTTTGAGCAACTTTCCAAGCGATTGATTGGTCGTTTAATGCACCAAAAATAATTCCTCTTTTTCCTTTCAGTAAGTTATTTGCCATGTAGTTTCAATTTTAAACAAAAGTAATCAATCTTATTTTTCTAACACCGATTTTAATTTTTTCAATCCGCCTTCTAAGTCTTTTCCAATCATATCATCAAAATTCAATAGGTAGGATAAGCCATTCCATGGATAGGGTGAATTTCCTTTGAATCCCCATATTACACGTGTTTTTTGCTCATTGATGCTGCTGGTTTCAAAAAAGGCATCGTCTTCATTCTCAAAGGGCACTTTGAATTTTATGTGCATGTCCACCCGTTCTCCAGGTGTAAGTTTGACAATTTCCATCGATCCAGTTCCAACATTTTCATCTTTGCTTTCCCAAGATGAAACAAATCCAATGGTTCCATCGGTCCCTTCGTAGGATTTCTTCATTTTTGGATCTTTTCTTGCCCAAACACTGAATTGATCTTGGTTTTTTAAGCATTTCAAATAGTTGTATACACTATCCTTCGGTAAAGAAACTTCGATGCTACGTTCCACTTTGAATTGCGTTGGAGCGAAAAGCCCAACGAGTAAAAATAGTCCAAAAAGCACTAAAATCAGCAAGAAAAATCGTTTGATCCACTTCATAATTGGTTCATTTTTAAGCAGGTTACGGTAAAATAACGAAAAGGTTGTCAGCTTGACTATCTGGCAACGTTTTTCTCCTCTTTAAATCAAAACATCCATTTTGCAAATGGCTGAAACTGGTTTTACTCGTTTCTTAGGTATTTTCGTTCTGCCCAAAATGTTCCGAAGGGAATAAAGGAGGCAATGAAAAGGACCAAGGACTTTCCAAAGGAAAATTGTTTGGTGAAGAAAAACTGAGCTAGGTAAACACAATAGGCAATGAAAAGCACTCCATGAATCCATCCAACGATTTTATTCGGCCAATTTAGTTCAAACTGGTATTTTAATACCATCGTAATTAATAAGCCAATCCATGAGAATCCTTCAGCAATGGCTATTTTTTGAAATTGTTGCAAACGTGTCATGTTTATTTTTTTAGTTGTTGTTCTAGTTCTTTTAATTGGTCCCTGTAGCGTGCCGCTTCGATGAAGTCAAGTTCCTTTGCTGCTTTCTCCATCGCTTTTTTAGTTGCTTTCATGCGCGCTTCGAGTTCTTTCGGATTCAAATAGGTTTGAACGGGTTCCGCCGCTAACTGTGCTTGAATTTCTTGCGTATATTTTAATTGTCGTCCAGCGGTATCTCCATCTGCTACTTTGGTGGATTCCATGATTTTCTCTTTCGACTTATTCAGTGCTGTTGGAACCAATCCATGTTCGATGTTGTAGGCAATTTGCATCGCTCTCCTTCGTTCGGTTTCTGATATGGTGCGTCGCATCGAATCGGTCATTTTATCTGCGTACATCAAAACTTTTCCATTGACATTTCTTGCGGCTCTACCAACGGTTTGCACCAGGGATCGTTCATTTCTTAAGAATCCTTCTTTGTCGGCATCGAGAATGGCAACGAGGGAAACTTCGGGTAAATCAAGTCCTTCCCGGAGCAAGTTAACACCAATCAGTACATCAAAATCACCCAAACGCAATTGACGCAAAATTTCAACCCGCTCTATGGTATCGATTTCACTATGAATGTAGCGACAAAGTATCCCTAGTTTATCGAAATATTTCTGAAGTTCTTCGGCCATTCGTTTGGTTAAAGTTGTCACAAGTATGCGTTCATTCACGGCTATGCGTTCTTGAATAGCGGTCATTAAATGATCAATTTGGTGCTTTGAGGGATGAACTTCGATGATGGGGTCCAATAAGCCTGTTGGACGAATCAATTGTTCAACAATGACTCCTTCGGATCGCTGCATTTCATAATCGGCAGGTGTCGCAGAAACGTAAATCGTATTGTTCAGAAATCCTTCGAATTCTTCAAATTTCAAGGGACGATTATCAATCGCTGCTTGCAATCGGAAACCGTAATCGATGAGGTTGGTTTTTCTTGCCCGATCACCAGCGTACATTCCACGAACTTGCGGCAGCGTCACATGACTTTCGTCGATCACTAACAGAAAATCATCTGGGAAATAATCCAACAAACAGAAGGGACGTTCCCCAGGTTGACGTCGGTCAAAATAACGAGAATAATTCTCGATCCCTGAACAATAGCCAAGTTCGCGAATCATTTCCAAATCATAATTTACGCGTTCATCCAAGCGTTTGGATTCTTCGAGTTTGCCTTCCTCCTTGAAGTTTTGCACTTGCACCACCAAATCATCTTGAATTTGCTCGATGGCTTGACGCGTATTCTCTGGACTAGAAACAAACAAGTTGGCAGGAAAAATATCCATTTCGCTGAACGTTTCGATGCGCTCGCTCGTTTCCGGATCGATGGAGGATATGGTTTCGATCTCGTCGCCCCAAAAACCAATGCGAATGGCATAATCCGCATAGGCAAGAAAGATGTCCACCGTTTCACCCATCGCTCGAAACATGCCCCGCTCAAATTTATCTCCAGCGCGTTGATATAGGTTCTCCACTAAACGGAAAAGGAATTTATTGCGCGCAACGGTTTGACCAACTTTTAAATGCAGGATGCTTTCTTGAAATTCTTGAGGGTTTCCAATGCCGTAAATACAAGAAACAGAGGCAACCACTAAGACATCCTTTCTTCCTGACAACAAAGCTGAGGTTGCGGACAAACGAAGTTTTTCGATCTCATCATTGATTTGCAAGTCCTTTTCGATGTATACGCCAGTTGTCGGTAAATAAGCTTCAGGTTGGTAATAATCGTAATAAGAAACAAAATATTCAATGGAATTTTCCGGGAAAAATTGCTTGAATTCACCGTATAATTGAGCCGCTAATGTTTTATTATGCGATAGGATTAAGGTCGGACGTTGCAACTGTTGAACAACGTTCGCGATGGTAAATGTTTTCCCACTTCCCGTAACCCCAAGTAAGGTTTGGTCGGAAATACCTGCGTTCAATCCAGCAACCAATTGACGAATGGCTTCAGGTTGGTCTCCCGTTGGTTTAAAATCAGAAACTAGTTTAAATTCCATGTCTAACAAAGGTAATGAATATCGGGATGTATGGATGGAATTATGACTTTCCGTATATTTGTTTTATGGAAAAAGAATGGATAGAGGTGGAAGCCATGATTGAGGCTCCAATAAATGAGGTTTGGACGAAATGGACGAAAAGTGAACACGTCGTTCAATGGAATTTCGCACACGAGTCTTGGTGTTGTCCAAGTGCAAAGATTGATTTGCGCGAAGAGGGTTCGTTTACCATGCGCATGGAAGCAGTGGATGGTTCGGCAGGATTCGATTTCAGCGGAGTGTATGACGCCATTGAAGAACAGGAGTTTTTATCCATTACTTTGGAAGACGGTCGTCGTTGGGAAGTTGAGTTTGTGGATTTAGGCCAATCCACCCACGTTACGGAACGTTTCCAAGCAGAATCCGAAAATACGGTGGAATTACAACAACAAGGTTGGCAATCCATTTTAAATCAATTTAAAACGTATTGCGAAGCGTAATCCGATGCATCCAGAAGTAGCAGAACACATCCATTCCTTTCCAAAAGAAACGCAGGAAAAACTATTGGAGCTTCGTAGTTTTCTATTGAATGCTGTAGAAGGATTGGAGGAAACGAAGAATTATGGGATTCCCACGTTTAAGTTGAAGGGAAAAAACTTCATTCATTATGCTGGATACGCGAAACACATAGGACTCTATCCGGGAGCAGGTCCAATTAAAGAGCTAAGTGAAGAATTGAAAGGATATAAGTTTGCAAAAGGATCCATTCAATTTCCGTTAACACAAGAATTGCCTTTTGAGTTGATTCAGAAAATCATTGATATAAAATTGAAGACATAAAAAAAAGCCCTGACGATTCTGTCAGGGCTTTTTTTAGTTTTTGCAAATGAAGATTTTCTGTTTTTTGATTTTTCTCACTTCCATGCACTTGCTATAATTGAGGATAAAATCAATGGCAGCTTTGGAAGGTTTTAACTTGGCTTCATTTTCAAATAACGTTTCGGAGTAAAATTTTTGAACCATAGGCGAAATAAAAGTTTTCCTTTTTAACGCGAAGTTTAAGCGATTATTGTTTTGATTGAAAAAATCTTGATGAGTGCTCAAATAAATCTCTATCTGCCATAGAGAATGGAGAATTTCATCCGTTGTTTTTCCTAGGTCATATCGTTGCTTTTAGCCTAATTTTAGTACTTTTGCGTCATCAATCAACAAGACAATGAGTAAAGTAATTAAATCTGGAGTTGCCACGGGAGATGAGGTTCAAGCCATTTTTCATTTGGCCAAAGAAAAAGGATTTGCCCTTCCTGCAATCAATGTAACGAGTTCCAGTACCGTGAATGGTGTGATGGAAGCAGCTGCTAAACTAAACGCTCCTGCAATCATTCAGTTTTCGAACGGAGGATCCATGTATTTCGCAGGAAAAGGATTGCCGAACGATCAGGAAAAAGCGGCTATTTTAGGTGGTGTTGCTGGCGCGAAACACGTTCATGCTTTAGCAGAAGCCTACGGTGCAACCGTTATTTTACACACGGACCATTGTGCGAAGAAATTGCTTCCTTGGATTGATGGACTGCTCGATGCAGGCGAGCAATTTTATAAGGAAACAGGAAAGCCTTTATACAGTTCTCACATGATCGATTTAAGTGAAGAGCCCCTTATCGAAAACCTGGAGATTTGTAAAAAATACTTGGAGCGCATGTCCAAAATAGGGATGACCTTGGAAATTGAACTTGGCATCACTGGTGGCGAAGAAGATGGGGTGGACAACACCGATGTCGATAACGCCAAACTATATACTCAGCCGGAAGAAGTTGCCTTTGCCTACGAAGAATTAATGAAAGTAAGTCCACGTTTTACCATTGCCGCTGCATTTGGTAATGTACATGGTGTTTATAAACCTGGAAATGTTCAATTGACTCCGATTATTTTAAAGAATTCTCAGACCTTTATCCAAGAAAAATTCGGAACAGGACCCAATCCAATTGACTTCGTCTTTCACGGTGGATCCGGTTCATCGGTAGAGGAAATTCGAGAAGCAATCGGTTACGGAGTAGTAAAAATGAACATCGACACAGATTTGCAATTTGCATTTACAGAAGGTGTTCGTGATTATGTGGATGAAAAAATGGATTATCTTCGTACTCAAATTGGAAATCCTGAAGGGGAAGAATTGCCCAATAAAAAATACTATGATCCAAGAAAGTGGATGCGAGAGGGTGAATTAACTTTCATCAAACGCTTGACGCAATCATTTGAGGATTTGAACAATATTAATACACTTTAAATTGAAGGAAATGTCTTGGTTTAAACGAAGTAAAGAAGGAATTACCACAGCAACGAGTGATAAAAAAGAAGTTCCAGAAGGACTTTGGGTACGCTGCTCAAACTGTAAAACATTGTTTACCAGTGACGATCTGGCTAAAAACAATTACGTTTGCGACCGCTGTTCACACCACGAACGAATTGGCTCGGAAGAGTATTTTCAATTGATTTTTGACGACGGAAAATACACGGAAATAGCTGCTGATTTGACTTCTGGTGATCCTTTAGAGTTTACAGACACGAAAAAATACGTTGACCGCGTTGTTGCTTCTCAAAAATCAACCGGTTTAAAAGATGCCTTGCGCACTGCAAATGGAACCATTGACGGTCAAAAACTGATTATTTCTGCCATGGATTTTAGCTTCATTGGTGGATCTCTAGGTTCTGTAATGGGAGAAAAAATTGTCCGTGGAATCGATGAAGCCATTAAAACGAAATCTGCATTCATGATCATTTCAAAATCAGGTGGTGCACGCATGATGGAGGCCGGATTTTCATTGATGCAAATGGCGAAAGTTTCCGGAAAACTAGGACAATTGTCTGAAGCGAAGCTACCATACATTTCTTATTTGACCGATCCAACAACAGGAGGGGTTACGGCATCGTTTGCCATGCTTGGTGACATTAACATAGCGGAGCCAGGTGCCTTGATTGCATTTGCTGGTCCTCGTGTGGTAAAGGAAACGATTGGACGTGATTTGCCAGATGGCTTCCAAACTTCTGAGTTTTTGTTGGAACATGGTTTCCTTGATTTTATCGTAGATCGCACAGAAATTAAAGAAAAATTAAGCCTCTCCATCAAGATGTTTATGAGCTAATGCCTCATGAAAATCACCAAGTTAAATGCAGATAGTTCCTGGCTTTGGGAAATCGAAGGTGTTAAAATCTTAGTTGATCCTTGGTTCTCTGAAAGTCAAGTGGATTTTCATCCACTGTTTTCAAAACAGTTTCACCTAGATCCCCAGCCCAAAACAGAAGATTTAGAGCGTCCAGACTTTATCTTTATTTCTCATCCCTTTAGTGATCATTGCGACCGATCCACGTTAATCCAAATGGATCCAACCATTCCATTGGTTTGTTTGCCTGGTATCGCGAAAAAAATCCGAAAATGGAGGCATTTTCAAACCTTTTTGACCTTGGAAGAAGCTCCCTTTTCGATTGAGAAAATATCAATTACCTCTTTTTTGGATTTGGTTCACCATGCTTATCATGTCAAGGATTCCGTTACATCAATGGTGTATGCACCTCACGGTACAACGAAAATCAGACAAGGATTTAGTTGTGATGTCCTCATTGCGACCATGACAAGTTACCATTTGCCATTTTATTTGGGCGGAACCGTTAATTTGGGACTCGAAAAGGCACTTGAACTGGCAAAAAAGTTATCTGCAAAAACCATTATTTCTACCCACGACGAGCAAAAAAAACAGCAAGGATTGGTGGCTAGGCTTTCAAAACGCAACTACCTCTCTTCAAATCAATTCAGGACTATTGATGTAGCCGATAGTTTTGAATTCTAGGATTTTTTTTCCTCCATACTTATCCGTATTTTAGGGGCCATAAAACGTTGTTATGCGCAAAATTCTACTATACTTCTCTTTTTTATTGGTTGGAATGCAATCATATGCTCAGGATACAACTTGGGTACAAACCTTCACCTTTGACACAATCACATCGCGAAGAGCTTTGTTTCAGTTTCCTCAGGAATTAGATACGATGCGTTTCGAAAAGGTCATGATGTTTTATAAATTGAAATGCAGTCCGCTTACAACTTGGGATCAATACGATTGTGGTGAATGGGATTACCTCACCTACACGCGTGTTTTTGATCACACAGGTGTATTCGACTCGGTGGCAAAAAATTCAAGTCGTTATTTATCCAACTGGACCGCCCCAAACACTGTTCAATACACACCACTTCCATACTCGCAGTCCAATACTTACTTGCGAAATGAAAACACAAGAGTGCTTTCTGGTTTAACGTATTCCACTCCATCAACGTCCAATGGTGCGCAAAATTGGCCGTTTAAAACCAGTGAGAAAGGTGGTCGTTATCAATTGCTTTTAACCCAAGCTCAATTGACCCAAGCTGGTGTGCAAGCTGGTGATTTACAATCCTTGAAATTGTACTTAAATGACATTGCCATCGATGGAAAGTTATTTTATCCGAGCATCCGAATCAAGGCTACTTCTGCAACAGAATTACTCACCTTTCAGTCAACTGGTTTCACCGAAGTTTATAATGCCTCAACCGGTATTCCAAATGCATTGGCTCCTTTGATTCTTGGTGAGAATGTCTTGTCGTTTTACCAAGCATTTACTTGGGATGGTGTTTCAAACATTCTGTTGGAATTTTACTTTGAAAACGATGTTCCTTCGCCCAATTCATTAAGTTTTGAAACCAATTCCATCACTTCCAATCAAGCATTGATGTTTGAAGGGAAAAATGGTTGTTTGACCTTCAACGGAAACAACTATACGATGCTAGAATATTCCGATGAAAACATGGGGGCTGAAGTAACCATCGAGTTTTGGTCAAAGGGAAATGGGCTTGCAGGAACAAATACTACTTTTTTAGAAGCTTACGATACCCTGGGTAATCGAATTATGAATATTCACATGCCTTGGAGCAACAACAATGTTTATTGGGATGCTGGAAACCAAACAGGTTATGACAGAATCAACAAAGCGATGTCCACAAGTGAAATCGATAATGAATGGAATCATTGGGCCTTCGTTAAAAAACAAAGTACGGGCGAAATGTTTATTTACAAGAATGGTACACTCTGGCACTCTGGCACAAACTTAAACCGCAACATTGGCTACATTCATCGGTTTATTTTAGGCGCAAGCAAGGATCAAGCCTTGAAATGGAAAGGAAGCATCGATGAATTCAGGGTGTACAACGCGGCACTTAGTCAAGCAACCATTCAGGCAAATTACAAGCAGAAAATTGATGCCAGTCATCCGAATTGGTCGAACTTAAAAGTGTATTATGATTTCGATGAGGTGAATTACGCGGTAGACCATTCGCCAAATCACTTCAAATTAATGCCTTCTGAATCAGGCATGATTCAAAACAACGAATTACCAAATGCGGGTGTTCAACAAGCCTCTTTTATGCCTAAATTTTCCTTTGGACAAGGTTCAACGAATGCGCTCGTTCAAACAAGTGTAATGAATCAAACCAAAGTGATTGAGCCAATTGTGGTTTTTGAACAAATGCCTTTATTTCGTCATTTTGACATCGTGAATAGTTACATCGGATTGCCAGCAGGATCATCTTCGGTATACGATCAAAACAACCTAGTTGTGTCTCAAACGCCTTATTCTACCACTGCTCAGTTATTGAACAATCCAATTGTTTGTTACAATCCTCCGTTTGAATTGATAAACGATGTGGAGATTGCCCGCTACATCACGCCTTATGGTATTCAGTTTGATTTAGGTCCAAATGGATTCACATGGAAATACGACGTGACAGACTACCAAATGTACCTAAAAGGATTAGTGGATTTGGCGGCACATAATACTCAAGAACTCATTGATTTGAAATTCGCTTTCATTAAAGGAATTCCACCTAGGGATGTGCATGCTCGTCAACCTATTTGGAGTGACTTTAAATCGTATAATTTCGCTCAAATGGCAGACGATGTAGTCTTGCAGGAGAAACCAATTGTGTTGTCTGATTCCTCCGAAATGTTTAAAATCAAAACACGTATGTCTGGACATGGTCAAGTTGGAAATGCTGCTTGCTGCGAATGGGTTGCGAATAGTCACCAGATCAAAGTTGACGGCATCCCTAGATTCAACTGGAACATTTGGCAGTCAACTGATTGCGGAGACAATCCGAACATAAGTCAAGGTGGAACATGGCCATATGCAAGAGAAGGATGGTGTCCAGGTGATCGAGTGAAAGAACATGAATTTGAATTGACATCCTATGTCAATCCTGGGGATACGGTGAAATTAGATTATGCCATTAATCCTGTCCCAGGAAATGACCCGGGTCAAGCTGGTGGAAACTACATTGCAGCATATGACTTGATTTCTTATTCTGCGCCTAATTTTCAAAACGACGCGTCCATTTCTGATGTGTTGAATCCAAACAATTGGGAATATTACAGCAAATGGAATCCAACCTGTCAAAATCCACGCATTGTGTTAAAGAATACAGGTGCGCAGCCCTTGACTTCTTGCCGCATTTTCGCTTGGATAACTTATGGAGATAACATTGTTTACGATTGGACAGGAAACCTAGGATTCTTAGAAGAAACGGTGATTGAATTGCCGGTAGATAACATTGATTGGTGGACGGATTTATACAGCAATCAAACCTTTACCGCTTGGGTAGCTGATGTGAATGGCATTGTTGGAGAGGATGAATACAACCAAAACAGTTTGAAGTCCGTTAAGTTTGATGCGCCAGAGCGCATTGATGGCGCCTTTTATGTTTGGTTGACCACCAACAATAAAGCAAATGAAAACAAATACCGCTTAATCGATCACGCAGGGAACATCATATTTCAACGCGATGTGTTGACGAATCAAACACAGTATAAGGATACATTTAATTTAGCTCCGGGTTGTTATTCCATTATCATTGAAGATTCTGACAACGATGGACTAGGCTTCTGGTACTCGAGTCAAGTGGAAGGTGAAACAACTGGACAAATGCGCCTACGAAAAGTGGGTGGGTCTTACATAGAATTCTTCCCGGCTGATTTTGGAAATTTCCACCGTTATGATTTTTCTGTTGGATTCACATTGGGTGTCAAAGAAGAAGAATTAGCACATGAAATTGCTGTATTCCCAAATCCAACCACCGGTTTAACCACTGTTGAAGTAAGCGGTTCTGTGATGAATGATGCGACCATTGAGTTGTACGATTTGACAGGACGAAGGTTGTTCATGGAAAAAATGACTGCTTCAGATTATTTCGCGGAATCCTTTTTGGATTTAAGTGGCATGAATGCAGGAACATATTTGGTTCGCATCATAACAAATCAGCGCGTATATACCAAAGAGTTGATCAAACAATAAGCACTGAACACAAGACTATTTGATTAATTTTATTTTATGAATTGGAAAGAAGCGTTTGTCAAATATTTCCCGGATCTGTGGCAATACTTGGTCATCATATTGATTTTCGTGATAGCAGCAATTTTTTACCTATAAACAAAAAGCATATGCAAAGAAAATATGTTCATTTTAGACAGGCAATTATTTGCTCACTTTGCATCTTTTTAGGGATGAATCTTCAGGCCCAACTGAACATTGATTCCTTGTCTCATGTCGATTATCAACTTCTTCATGGGGCGAATCTAAATGATGTTTGGGGATATGTGGATGAGTTTGGAAATGAATATGCCATTGTTGGTACATCCAAAGGAACGTCGATTGTGAACATCACCGATGGATCGAATCCTCAAGAAATATTTTGGTTACCTGGAACAGAATCCATTTGGAGAGATCCTTGTGTTTCAGGTGATTATGCGTACGTCACTACCGAAGCGGAAGATGGTTTACTCATCATTGACTTGAGTCCCTTGCCTCAATCTACTAATTTGACATCGGTAGTTTATACTGGACCTAGCTCCAATCCCTGGCAGTCAGCTCACACGTGTTACACATCTCCGGAAGGTTTTGCCTATATTTTTGGATCCAATCGAGGAAATGGGGGCGTAATCATGTTGGACATCCATACGGATCCCATGAATCCAATTGAAGTGGGAACCTATGATCCTTTTTATGTACACGATGGATTTGAGCGCAACGATACGTTGTACATCGCGCACATCTATGATGGATTTTTTAGTTTGGTGAATGTTGCGGATAAAGCGAACCCGATCTTAATGGGGACAAAAACGACCCCCAATACGTTTACGCACAATATATGGCCATCCGCCAATGGACAAGTAGTGTATACAACCGATGAAATATCAGGTGCATTTATTGCCGCTTATGACATTCAAAATGCAGTGAATATTACCGAATTGGACCGTGTGCAAAGTTCCCAGAATTCAATCGTTATTCCTCACAATGTACATGTGTTAGGCGATTATTTGATAACGAGTTATTACAGTGATGGAGTGATCGTTCACGATGTTACGTATCCTTACAACATCATTCAAGTTGGCAACTACGACACTTATGTTGGTCAAACACCTGGATTCGATGGCTGTTGGGGAGTTTATCCCTTTTTTCCATCAGGAAAATCAGTGGCAGCGGATATCACAAAAGGCTTATTCATTTTGGATGTTAACTACCAAAAAGCGTGTTACTTAGAGGGTGTGGTGACGGATGCCGTAACCGGTGCAACGCTCGCGAACGCAAATGTCCAACTTTCAAGTGCTGTCATGTTGGAGAAAACCAATCAACAAGGATTTTATGCGACTGGGACTGCAGTATCGGGTGTATATACCATCAGTTTTTCCAAAGCAGGATATTACCCGATGACCTTAACAGTATCCTTAATCAACGGACAGTTAAGCACGATCAATGTCCCAATGATTCCCATTGAACCCTATTACACAAATGTTACTGTGCTCGAATACGGTACAAATGCACCTATTACAGATGCCAACATTCGGTTTACGCACCCAATCATTCAGCACGATGGAGTTACGAATGGACTAGGTGTGGAGGAATTTACCATGTTTTACCAAGAAAGTTATCGCTTAACTGTAGGAAAATGGGGGTATCAAACGTATTGCACGGATACGATTGTAACAGCATCAAACAATGAGATAACGGTATTCCTCATTCCAGGTTATTACGATGATTTTGAGTTTGACTTCGGATGGAG
>Ga0208592_1000306_pt1 | contig 15064 bp, 12 predicted proteins | sample LakMenE18May10ns_FD_150712 | JGI IMG/M metagenome (GOLD analysis project Ga0208592, IMG submission 150712) | Freshwater microbial communities from Lake Mendota, WI - 18MAY2010 deep hole epilimnion ns (SPAdes) | ecosystem: Environmental > Aquatic > Freshwater > Lentic | place: Lake Mendota...
GACGTAGTTCAGGACGCATTTGAAAAATTGTGGTTGAATAGAGAAAAAGTAGAGAAGGACAAAGTGAAATCGTGGCTTTTTACCTGTGTGCACAATGCGATGTTAAATCAAGTTCACCGGAAAAAAAGACAACAAATGCACTTAGATTCATTGGAGAAAACAGCGCATCAAAAGCCTGATCAATCATTTGAATCGAAACAAGTAATCGACCTGATGGTTGCTTCCTTGCCTCCTTTACAAAAAAGCATTCTCTTATTGCGCGATTTGGAAGGTTATACCTACGAGGAGATTGGTGATTTACTTGCCATTCCTCCAGCTCAGGTGAAAGTGTACCTCTTCAGAGCGCGTTTAAAAATTAAAAAACAGTTAAAAGGAATTTTTGAACTTGCCTAATGCAACCGACACACGAAAACATTGATCGCTGGTTATTTGATTACACGGAAGGAAACCTATCCGCTGAACAAGAACTGCAATTAGAGCAATTCTTAATGAATCATCCAGATCTTGAAATGGACTTGGACGCATGGGAGGTATCGAAAGTAGATGTTGCTCCTATTCCATTTAATAACAAATCCGCTCTTTATAAAAAACGCTCTTACAAACCTATTTTCGCTTTATTAGGCCTTCTTCTTCTTTTTGTATCCGGTCTGGCCTATTATCAAACCTCCCGCAACATAAATGATTCTGCTCGTGTTACGCGAAAAGGAAAAGATAAAACGACCGCCTCTATAGGAAATGCATCCAAAAAATCGAATGCGTCTCTTGAAAAGGCAGTTCTAGGAGTTTCTACAAGGAAATCAGAAGATGGAAACGCCAAGATATCTACCATTTTCTACCAAACACAAGCATCAAACTTTCCAAGAACGAATATCAATTTGACATTAGCGCCGAAGAACAAATTAGATCAATTCACCCAATCAACCCTTTCGGAAAAGAGCACAACAGACGCTATTCTAAGTGATGACTTAAGAAACTTTGACACAGAAATCGATTTGACACCAATCGCATTGCGTTCGCTAAAAGGAATGACCTTACCGAGATTCAATGGCAGCATTTACATCGAAGAATTGAACGAATCAGTCGACTTAGATGCAAAAAAAGTGAGCATAGGCAACTTGGATTTGGTGCGTAAACTCGATCGTTTACTATCTAAGGATATCGGATTGACCAACAACCAGTCTTATGATTACACCTTGCCTGGACAAAGCAATCTCGATGTGAATTTTAGTTCAGTTGGAACAACCTCCCAAACAAGATTTCAAGCAGTTAGCTCATTGAGAGCACCTGAAAATCCTACGCAAATGAGGCTGAACAATCAACTTTCCTTGGACGGATATTCCAGGGGAATGCGAGCAGGATTTGGACTTCAAGCAAACTACGATGATTTTGGAGATGGCCTAATTAAAGACGTCAATGTTGCCCTAATATTCTCGCCAAAAATCGCTTTAAGTCGAAAAATATCATTGGAGCCAGCCGTTCGTTTTAACATGGGAACAATGACCTTAAATGAACAAAAGCTTTCTTCTGCAGGAAAAGTGGAATACAACATTGGACAAGTCAATGATTTTCAATTCGATCCTAACCTAGCGATTGGACGAACATTGTGGTACCGAGATTTGAATCTAGGAATGACCATTCACACACCACTTTTCTTTTTAAGTGGACAAGTATCAAACCTGTTCAAGCATAATGAAAATATTTACACCAATGATGGTTCAACCCTTGCTGCCTCAAGAAACATACATTTAATTGCCGGCACCCAGTATATTTCAAGAAATGAAAAGTTGATTTTTTCGCCTTATGCATTGTACCAACAAACGAAATACCAAACGCAACTTTTCGGAGGCTTTACCTTTAAAGCAGGCAAAGCCCAAATTGGGATGACCTACGGAAGCCTTTCTAGTGCGAATGTTTCGATTGGTTATGTTGGAACGCATTTCGCGTTGATTGGTCAATCCGGATACGGAACCTTAGTGAGTACACAAAATAGAACCTTTACACATCAAATAACCTTACGCATTCATTCATCTGTGAGTAAAAAAGCACGCAGATACATAAGCCTATAACTACTATGAATTTTAAAAACCTCATCCTACTTAGTCTTTTATATGTGAGTTTTCAATCCACGGCTCAAGACCCTACATTTACGCAATTCTATTCCAATCCCGTTTATTTGAATCCAGCTCTTGCAGGTTCCAGTGGTTGTCCAAGAATTGCCTTGAATTACCGAAATCAATGGCCTCAATTGTCTGGTAATTTTGTCACCTACGCTGCCGCTTATGACACCTATGCAAAAAATGTACAAGGTGGAGTCGGACTCATGGCTGTGCACGACCAACAGGGACAAGGAACCATTCAAACAACAACGATCGCAGGAACGTACTCGTATTACCTCAAAGTAAATCGAAAGTTTCGTATCATGGTTGGATTACAAGCGGCCTATTCTCAAAAATTTCTTGACTGGAGTAAATTAACCTTTGGAGATATGATTGATCCAAGAAGAGGATTTATATATCAAACAGGCGACGTTCCAAGAGGAAATGGTAAACATGGGTATTTCGATGTATCGGCTGGTTTGGTCGGATTTTCGAAAAACTTTTATTTTGGACTTGCTGCACACCACTTAAATACACCAGATGAATCAATGATTTTGGGCCAATCAAGCCTGCCAATGAGAATAACTGGACACATGGGTGCAACCATTCGTGTTGGACAACGCGGCCGAATGTCTAGCTCAACTTCGATCATGCCGAATGTGATTTACCAATACCAAAATGGATTTCAGCAATTCAATTTAGGCGCCTACCTAAAATACGAAGCCTTTACGATTGGTGCATGGTACCGAAATCGTGATGCATTCATTCTGAGCCTTGGTTTAACAACCGAAAAATTCAGAATTGGATACAGCTATGACTTAACCGTTTCACAATTGGGAGGTGTCACTGGTGGTTCCCACGAGATTTCATTGGGATTCAATTTAAAATGCAAGAATCAAATTAGGGACTTTAGACGCATTTCTTGTCCGTCTTTCTAATGATTTAATTAGAATTTCTGGTAAACAGGCAAGCGCATAAACGTTTGTTCGAAATAAGGACTGCGGCTATAGATAAAATACAGCTGATCCCATTCGGAATTTCTAAACTTTTCATCCGTTGCTTTTCGAAGTTCATATTCTTCTTTTAACGGTCGATTTTTATCGAGAATCTCAGCGATTTGATCCTTAAATACATAATTCGAGAAATACTCCTTTTGCTGTAAATACGAATCGAAGAAATTCCAAGTCAAATAAGAATCTTCCGCCCTTGGTTGCAACGTTGCATGAATAAATAAGGCGGCATCTTGACGACTTGGAATGAGTATATCCCCAGGCTTCAAGGAAATGATTTGCGTGCTCTCCCCTACCTCAATTTGACCTAATTTAAAATGTCCCTCGTATGGCTGACTAGGACTTTTATAGGATTTCACGGATGATACATGAAGGGTATCAAAGGAATCACTTGTGAGGGTTTCAAAAAGGACATGGTTTGCTTTTAATCGATCGATGACATCCGATTCTTGTCCACCAACAACGTAATATTCCGGTACAACAACAGTATCCTTCGGGACATACGTTTTAAACCAAGGAATCATGCGTTCGTAAGGTTTGCTTCGATCATAGGTTAATTCCTTTAATCCAGTAATGGGATGCAAGGGAAACGAATGCTCGTAACCTTTGAATGAAATCGAATCCGCTTTTTCACTTAACTGGAAATTGTAGGCAAAATGAGTTAAGTTTTGCGCCCAAGATTTGGAAGCGCTTCGTTTTTCTTCAATTTCTAGCGCGTTATTCGTAGTAAATGAAATGATTCCCTCCATGAAAGCCAAAGTCGCTTGTACACGTTGTGGAAAGGGTTTCAACATATGCGTTTCTACGGTGAAACTGATGGAATGAAACAAAGACGCATATCCCATTGCGTAACGCGGCAAATCATTGAAGGCATGGATTCCTTGCGCAGGAGTTTCTCCTTTCAGTTCAACGTATGGAAACAAGTCCCACCCCTGTTGTTTGACATTCGCCGTTAGGTATGGAATGCATTTTCCGTAGGTCAACTCATTCATTTCTGGAGACATGCGCTCTTTCATCGAAGCGATGTAGGTCAGGGTGTATTGGTAGTCGGCGCCATTGGATACATGGTTGTCAATGAACACATCCGGATCCAAGGAATGAAAGATTTTCGCAAACGTGAACGCATTTTTCGAATCCATTTTGATGAAATCGCGGTTCAGGTCAAAATTGCGTGTGCTTCCACGAAAACCATACTCTTCAGGACCATTTTGATTGGCACGACTCGTCGAAGAACGGTTCATCATTCCACCAACGTTATATGCTGGAATAAAAGCGATTAACGGAAGTTTCTTACCATCCTTCGTCTCAAGTGGTTTTCCTTGGGCAATCCATTGGTCCAACCAAATCAAACAAGCATTAATGCCATCCGGTTCTCCGGGATGAATCGCATTGTTGATGAGAATCGTTGTTCCAGTTTGTGCCTTCGAGAAAGTTCGAGTAGAATCCTTTCCCCCATTCATGACAAACAAGTATATCGGTAAGCCGTAATCCGAAGGACCCATGTTGTACATGGAAAGTTCCTTGTGTGCTTTGTCCAGTTTCTGGAGGTGCTCAATTAATGCTGGATACGTTGGAGAAGTGTTTCCGGTCCAGCTGGACTGAGAAAAACAACTAGCTGAAACGATTAGGAACAAGGTACTAGCTAAAATATGATTCATTCGAAAGAAAAAATTAAAAAATCTCAAAATTTAACGGGATTCGAAATATTGTTCGTGTCGGATATCCACTTTGATCACTCCCAGGAATCCAATTCGGCATTTTTCGGTAAATTTGTATGCTCACATTCACCAAAGAAGACATTAAAAAGGCATTCTTGTAGTCCATATAAAAATCGTCCATTGTCCCATCTTTTTCGATGACAAATATCATACTAACACGGTTGGACATTTGACTCAAATTTGAACTCGTATTTTCTAGAAGTGATTCAGGTATTTCCAAATTTGATTGCACGAATTTTTTTAACTCTTCCCAGCCACCCTTAAATTCCGCGTCCAACAGAGAAGAAAATTCTTCCTTAAACTCCTTTGTTCCATGGTATTTATATGTTGGAACAAAGGATTCCAAAATCATCTTATCGGCATTTGCGATACGGGCATTTAATTGATTTTTCTTCAAATCCGTTAAATTCGGGTACCACATCATCCAGGTGGATTTATCGTGCAATTCATAAACGAACAAAAATCCTTTCCCTATTCCCAACATTTTCAAGTTCAGGATTGCTTTTTTATTTGGAACATCCAATTGCACAAAGCCCATCTTCTGCTCGTAATCGGCAGAGGTATATTGTTCTAGAACGTGTTTGAAGTTCAACGCGAGTATTTTAGAAGGAATTTTGGTTTTTCCGGCTTCTAAAAACGAAAAATCAGCAGCCAACTGAATGATGTTCAATTCTTCCTTCAAACTTGGATTCACGAACTCATTGTACACAAAATGCGGATGATGATAGTACTCCTTCACAAAATACCAGGAAGAATCCAGTTGAAAATTCAGGTAGGGGTGTTCAAAATGATTGGTGACCGAAAAACGATACGTATATGCAGAATCTTTAGGTGTCGCCTTGGCATTCATGGAAATTAAAAGTACAGTAGAGAAAAGAAACGATTTAAATCTCATCTGAACAAAAATTAGTTTTCATCTAACAAATCCGGTCGACGATCCTTGGTACGTTGGTATGCCTGTTCTTCTCGCCATCGATCAATTTCCTTTTGATTTCCTGAAAGCAACACATCCGGCACTTTCCATCCCTTAAATTCAGGTGGACGCGTATATACCGGTGGAGAAAGTAAATTATCTTGAAAACTATCCGTTAAAGCAGAGGTTTCATCGTTCAGTACACCTGGAATGAGTCGAACAACAGCATCTACGACAACCGCTGCGGCTAATTCTCCTCCCGAAAGCACATAGGAACCGATGGAAATTTCTTTCGTGATGTAATGCTGACGTATCCGATCGTCCACTCCTTTGTAATGTCCGCAAAGAATCATGATGTTTTCGCACATGGACATTTGATTGCAGTCGTTTTGATCCAACACTTTTCCATCAGGCGTCATATAGATGATGTCGTCATAGTTCCGTTCGGAAGTCAATTTCTCAATCAAGGCAGCAATTGGCTCGATGCTCATCACCATTCCTGCTCCTCCCCCATATTGGTAATCGTCCACATTTTTGTGCTTATCCGTGGAGTAATCACGAATGTTGTGGACATGAATTTCCACATGTCCTTTGTCCTGTGCTCTCTTCATGATGGAAGCAGCAAATGGACTATCCAATAATTGAGGCAAAACAGTAAGTATATCGATGCGCATAGAACAAAGATAGGGCTTTCCGGGAAATGCAAAATCATGAAAAATTCAGCAAATATTTTCTCCTTGTGAAAATTCACACTTTATTAAAATAACTACCTTTGCACACAAATTCAACTCATGATTCAGTTATCCGAACGATTATTAGCGATGGAAGAGTCTGCAACCATTGCTATGTCAAGAAAAAGCAGAGAATTAAAAGCACAAGGACTTGATGTCATTTCATTGTCTCTTGGGGAGCCTGACTTTCATACGCCACAATTTATTAAGGATGCTGCAGTTGAAGCAATGGAACAAAATTATACGATGTATACACCTGTTCCAGGATACGATGATTTACGTGAAAGCATTTCAGAGAAATTCCGTCGCGATAACAACTTGATGTATGATAAAAGTCAAATTGTTGTTTCTACCGGAGCGAAGCAATCCATAGCGAATGTTGTGCTGAGTTTGATTAATCCCGGTGACGAAGTCATCATTCCAGCACCATATTGGGTTTCCTACTTGGAAATCGTGAAAGTTGCAGAAGGAGTTCCTGTCGTAATAAATGCTGGAATCGAAAAAGACTTTAAAATTTCCGGAGCAGATTTGGAAGCAGCGATTACACCGAAGACGAAGTTATTCATGTTCTCGACACCTTGTAATCCAACCGGTTCCGTTTACACGAAAGAAGAATTACAGGACATCGCGAATGTTCTTAAAAAATACCCACACATCATTGCGATGAGTGATGAAATCTACGAACACATTAACTTCATCGGAAAACACGAGTCCTTGGCTCAATTTCCGGAAGTATACAATCAAGTGGTTACCGTAAATGGTGTTTCCAAAGCATGGGCCATGACAGGCTGGCGTTTGGGATACATTGGTGCCCCGAAAGAAATTGCTGCGGCTTGTGACAAAGTTCAGGGACAGTTTACCTCTGCAACTTGTTCCATTACACAGCGTGCAACGATTGCTGCAATGAAAGCTGATCCTTCTGTGTTAAAAGACATGATTACAGCATTTAAAAGTCGTCGCGAGTTGGTATTGAAAGGACTTGCTGAAATTCCAGGATTGATTTCGAATCAACCAGGAGGAGCGTTTTACGTCTTTCCAGATTGTTCTTCTTATTTTGGTAAAAAATATGGCGATAAAACCATCCATAACTCAGATGAACTTTGTCTCTTTTTATTAGAAGAAGGATTGGTTGCCTTGGTTGGAGGTGAATCCTTCGGCGCACCGAATTGCTTTAGAATTTCATATGCAGCTTCCGAAGAAACATTAACAAAAGCCCTTTCACGCATGAAAGAAGCTTTAGCAAAATTGAACTAGTGAATTACCAAGACTTATTTGATCAGTTTTCATCCAAACGCATCCTTGTCATTGGGGACGTGATGATGGACGCCTATTTCTTGGGAGAAGTGAATAGAATGAGTCCAGAAGCACCTGTTCCTATTGTCGATCTTTTTGAAAAAGACGAACGTATTGGTGGCGCTGGAAACGTTGCATTAAATCTTGCTGCACTTGGAGCTTCTCCAATTATTTGTAGCGTGATCGGTAAAGACAATGAAGGTGATCGCTTAATGCAATTGTTCGAAGAGGCCAACATATCGACCGAGGGACTTTATGCAACGGCTCAACGTAGAACCACGGTAAAAACACGGGTGCTATCGAGCAAAAAACAATTATTGCGCATTGATTCAGAAGATACCCATCTGATTACTTCTTCAGAAGAAGCACAATTAATTCAACAAATTAAAAATCTTTTAGAAAAAGGAATCGATGGAATCATCTTTGAAGATTACAACAAAGGTGTTTTGACACCGAACTTGATTTCTTCTGTGCTCGATTTAGCAAAAGCATACCAAATTCCAACAACCGTTGACCCGAAGAAAGCACATTTTTTCGAATACAAAGGTTGTACATTGTTCAAACCAAACTTAAAGGAATTAAAGGAAGGACTACACGTTGAATTTGAATTTAGCAATGACAAAAAGTCCTTTTTAGATGCCGTACAAGCACTTGAAGCGAGACTAGAAAACCAAATTTCGTTCATCACCCTTTCGGAACATGGCGTTTTCATACAAGAAGACGAACCCATTTTCATCCCAGCACATTTACGCAATATTGCAGATGTTTCTGGCGCCGGAGACACGGTTATTGCAGTTGCTACCTTGTGTTTGATTTGTGGCGCAGACACTAAAAACATCGCCGCTATTTCAAATATTGCTGGCGGACTCGTTTGTGAGCAACCAGGGGTGGTTAGCATCGAAAAAGAACAATTATTGAACGAAGTCATCAAACTCTTATAAGCATGGAACCAAAAGTGGTTAAACCCTATAATTCGGACAAATCCAAAAAGGAGGAAGTTGCACAAATGTTCAACAATATTTCTGCGAACTATGATTTCTTGAATCACTTTTTGTCTTTGGGCATCGATCACATTTGGAGAAGAAAAGCGGTCAAAGAATTAAAATCCATTCAACCGAAAAAGCTATTGGACATCGCCACGGGAACCGGTGATTTCGCCATCGCTTGTTTGAAGTTGCAGCCAGAAAAAATCATTGGATTAGATATTTCATCCGGAATGTTGGAAGTTGGAAAGCAAAAAATGATCAAGCGTAAACACGACCACATCATTTCCATGCAATTGGGAGATTCAGAAAACCTTCCATATGCCGATGGAGAATTTGATGGGCTAACGGTCGGATTTGGGGTGCGGAACTTCGAGAATTTGGAAAAAGGACTTGGTGAAATGCTCCGTGTTTTGCGTCCAGGTGGAAAAGCGGTGATTTTAGAATTTTCCAAACCGAAGGCATTCCCAATCAAACAATTGTTCAATTTCTACTCGAAATATTTTATTCCCTTTTTTGGAAAACGCATTTCAAAAGATGAACGAGCATATGCTTATTTACCAGAAAGCGTTGCTGCTTTTCCAGAAGGAAAAGACATGCAAGCAGTCATGGAAAAAGTCGGTTATACAAATATGAAAATCATTCCATTAACAGGAGGTATATCAAGTATTTACGTTGGTTCAAAAAATTAAAGCAACAAACATCTTAAGTTGACGTTATACTGAGCATGAAACGCATCATCCTTTTCTTTTTACTTTTTAGTTTTGTCGGTTTCTCTCAAAAGGCAAAGCAGCAACTGTATAAGAACTTTGACAAACGTTTCATTCATTTTGGCTTTATGCTAGGAATTAATTCATCGGATTTTAGTGTATATCAGAAAGTAGATGCCTATCAAGACTATGGATTATTATCCCTTTCAAATGATGCGCAACCGGGTGGACAACTTGGAATATTAACGACCGTAAAACTCGGAACTCCCACCATTCGTTTTCGATTCATTCCAACGATTTCCTTTCAAGAACGAGTTCTGAAATACAGCAGCTTGGATACCTTTCATTTTCCTAAAGGAATTGGAGAACAACGTGTCAACTCGACGAATTTAGATTTTCCAATGATGTTTCAGTTTCGAACGCGTCGCTACAACAATTTTACGGCCTATTCATTGATTGGCGTGCAATATTCCATGGACTTACAATCCCAAGAAAAGGCTTCGCAGGACTTTAACAATCCCTTCATTAAGATCAAAAAGAATGATTGGCAAGGACAAATTGGTGCAGGCATCGAGTTTTTCGCTCCTTATTTCAAATTCGGAATGGAATTGAAATACACACATGGCTTCAAGAATACGTTCATCCAAGATTTCACATCCGTTGCGAATCCAATTGACCGACTGTACAACCGTGGGTGGGTATTTTCCATCATATTTGAAGGCTAATGCAAGAACATCACTTTTCCTGTACACCAGAAGAAGCGAAAGATCACGCTTATTTGGAAAAGCGCCTTCGAAATGAACTGGGGCTTTCTTCCGATCAACGGTTGACATTCCGCTGGCGAAAGCGCAGCATTGATGCACGAAATAGACACATTAAAGTAAACGCGTCATTTGACGTTTGGGTGGATGAGGAACAAGAAGAACGATTTCCATCATACCTATTTCCATCCGTCCATAACGCACCTGAAATCCACATTATTGGCGCTGGTCCAGCCGGACTTTTTGCTGCATTAGAAGCCATTTTACAAGGAAAAAAACCGATTGTATTTGAACGAGGAAAGGACGTTCGAAACCGTAGACGGGATTTGGCACAATTAACGAAGTCATCCGTATTAAATCCGGAATCCAACTATTGTTTTGGAGAAGGAGGCGCAGGAACTTATTCCGACGGGAAACTATATACGCGTTCGAAGAAACGAGGAGATGTTCAAAAAGTCATGCAATTACTTGTTCAGTTTGGCGCCACAGAAGACATCTTGGTGGAAGCACATCCACATATTGGAACAAATAAATTGCCCCAATTGATTGTCGCTATAAGAGAACAAATTTTGCTTAGTGGAGGTGAAATTCATTTCGAGCACAAGCTCACGGATCTTCTTATTGAAAATGGACGCATCGTTGAAATTGAAATAAATCAAAAACAAAAGGTACCCGTATCAGAATTAATTTTGGCTACTGGACATTCCGCACGTGGTATTTTTCACTTGTTACACGATCGAAATATTGAAGTAAAAGCAAAGCCTTTTGCCTTAGGCGTTCGCGTGGAGCACACGCAAGAATTCATCGACAAATTACAATACCACGGACGATTAAACGACGAATACCTCCCTCCTGCTGCCTATTCTTTGGTTACACAGGTAGATGGAAGAGGTGTTTATTCCTTTTGCATGTGTCCAGGTGGCATTATTGCGCCATGTGCAACCGAAACGAACGAAGTGGTAACGAATGGTTGGTCTCCCTCCAAACGTAACAACCCCTATTCAAATTCCGGAATTGTGGTGAGCATTGAACCAAGTGATTTCCCTCATTCTGAGCATCCATTTGTTTGCCTTGAATTTCAACAAGCAATTGAAAAAGCTTGCTGGGAAGCAGCCGGTAAAACACAAAAGGTCCCAGCGCAATGCTTAAAAGATTTCGTTCAAAAGAAAAAATCAACGGATTTCCCGAGAAGTTCGTATCAACCTGGAATCGTCAGCGTTGAAATGGATGAAGTATTCCCCGCATTTGTCATTGATCGTTTGAGGCAAGCATTCAAAGATTTTGATCGAAAAATGCCAGGATTCATTACGAATGATGCCGTTATACATGCACCTGAATCACGCACATCTTCACCGGTTTTGATACCAAGAGATTCCGAAACGTGGCAGCACCCACAAGTTTCAAATTTATATCCATGTGCTGAAGGAGCTGGCTACGCCGGAGGAATTGTATCCGCTGCGATTGATGGCATGAATTGCGTGACCAAGATTTGTCAGAAAGAAATATAAAAAGCGATTCTTTTCGAATAATTCCCCTTTTTGCCTTTTTCGGAACGTCCCTTTGTGTAACTTTGTTGAATGAAACGAGTGGTTGTTGGACTTTCTGGTGGCGTTGATTCCAGTGTAAGTGCTTTGTTATTGCAAGAACAAGGATATGAAGTCATTGGGATGTTTATGCGCAATTGGCACGATGAATCCGTTACTTTATCTGATGAATGTCCCTGGATTGATGATTCCAACGACGCACTTTTAATTGCTCAACAACTCGGAATCCCCTTTCAAGTCATTGACTTAAGCGAAGCATACAAAAGCCGCATTGTCGATTACATGTTCATGGAATACGAGCGCGGACGTACACCAAATCCCGATGTTCTTTGCAACCGTGAAATTAAGTTCGATGTTTTCCTGAAAGCAGCAATGGAGTTAGGCGCGGATTACGTGGCTACTGGACACTATTGTCAGAAACAAGAAAATACGGACGGAACCTTTAGTTTGGTGGCTGGCGCGGATAAAAACAAAGATCAATCGTATTTTTTGTGTCAAATTAGTCAGGAGCAACTTTCCAAAGCACTCTTCCCTATTGGCGCATTGGAGAAATCAGAAGTACGTGAAATTGCGTTGAAACACGATTTAGTCACAGCGACTAAAAAGGATTCTCAAGGCTTGTGTTTTGTCGGTAAGATTGCCCTTCCAACATTTTTGCAACAGCAACTTGCACCGAAATTAGGTAACGTGATTGAGATTCCGATGGACATGCCTCAATTTCAAGCTTACGCTCAAATTCCGAGGGATGAAGATCATGTCGAACAATTAGCGACTCCCTTTACTTACCAAGAATCAGACGGACAAAAAGTTACAACACATCAAGGAGCGCATTATTACACCGTTGGACAACGAAAAGGTTTACATATTGGTGGTCGACCGGAACCCAGTTTTGTGATTGGCATCAATACGGAAACAAATTCTGTCTATTCTGGTCAGACAGACGCACATCCAGGCCTAAACCGAATAGCCTTAAAATTGGAGTCAGAATCGTTGAATTGGATCATTCGTTCTGAGGTATTTGAAGCGGAAAATCACTTAAAGTGTCAAATTAGAATAAGATACAGACAAGCCTTACAATCAGGAACTTTAATCAAGAAAAATGAATCCTATTTCATTTTATTCGAGGAAAATCAAAAAGGCATTACACCAGGACAATTTGCCGCATGGTACCAAGATGGAATTTTGATTGGATCTGGCGTTATTGCGCATTAAAAAAGCCCTCCGTTTCGGGAAGGCTCTTCACTTATAAATTAACTACCTAATTAATTAAGAATCAAGTCAAACGATTTTTGATCGTTTTGTATTTTGTGTTCAGCGAAAAGAATACTGTCTAGCAATTCAGCTACTTCAAAAACATTCATGGAACTTTTTGTTCCTAGCTCTCGGTGTTGGGACAATTTCAATTTAGCTTGGCTAATTGATTTTGTTCTTAAGGATTGTAAAGAAGTTGTCATCGTTTTGTTGTTTGTTGAGACTCTTTACGCCAAGAATCATTCCAAGGTTGCAAAAGTCGAAAATTATTTGAAGTTATCATTAAGCAAACACTTCTATTTATCTGTATATCAACTATTTAAAAATATATTAAAAAACACTATTTTTGACTTACTAGAATTGTATCTTTGTGAAATGAAAGCCATTTTGATTCTTTTCACCATCGCATTATTCCTTCCATCTTGTCAAGATGAGTCCAACGATGTTGAAGTTTTTGATGAAAAACCCCAAGAAGATTTCTCTAAATTACCCCTGAACGAATATGCAAAAAGACATGTGGAATCAAGTTTATCCATTCTAGCTACAGAGAAATACCAATTAGAAATCATCAAAGGAAATTTGGATGGTGATGGAAAAGAGGATGCTATTATTACGGTTAACCGCAAGCAATTCGCTATGGATGAAGCAACAAGCTCGGAGAATCCAGCAAAAGCAGCTGAAATGGCGTTCATGGGAAATTACAATTACATTTTCTATTATGACGGTGGACTCAAAATGATCTCCCCTCCTATTGCCATTCCTTCTTCTGCATTGGTGCCCTTGAAAATTAACTTAAGTTCCGTTAGTTCGGATGCATACCAGGACATTTTAATCGACTACCGCATACGCAATGCAAATTTCAAAGATGTTTTTACAGTTACAAACCATACTCCTCGAAAAATATTTGAATGGAAAACCTTTGATGGATTAGGAACCGATAAAACAGAAGCCTATACATTTGAGTACACAACCGGGAAATATGGCCCGGAAAAGGACATTTTGTTGTTCGAATCCGCGTTAGAAAAACTTCCTGCAAAAGCAGATAGAAATACATACGAACCAAAAGTTACGAAAACATCTAAATTGGCTTTTCACTTTTTCTACATTCCACAGGAGCAGAAATACGGGATGTTAAAAAACAACTAAAGGCCGAGTTTCCCCGACCTTTGAGAAGTATGTTTTTCGCGTTAATTAAAACTGTCCGCGAAGGGTAATAATGAAATTTCTACCTGGTGCAGAGATGTTTGAAGCATAACTGCGGTAGTTTTGATTCAAGATGTTTTCACACGCCACTTGAAGCGATACCTGTTGAGAAAAGGCATAATTCAATCGTGCATTCAAGGTATACCAACTTGGCATTCCAGAAGCAGTTGCGTATGCGAAGTTATCCTCACCAATCATGTTGTAATCTTCAATTCTTTTCCATCCTGAATAGTTCACGAAAAATTCAGAGCGAATTTTCCCGTTTACATAAGACAAGGATACTTTACCAAATGTCGGTGGAATGTGATCTAATGGATATGGAATAGAATCCGTTAATATTCGACCATTGGTATAGTTCACCGTTGCTAGTAAATTAAAATGCTCGTTGAACTTCGCTTGAATCATTCCTTCCAAACCAAAGATTCTTGCTTTCGATGCATTGACTGTCGACATCACTTGGCTTAATTGTCCATCATACATAATCGAGTCTTGTCCTTCAAAGGTTCCATTTTGAACAGTTAATCCATTGACTAAATACGTATAATATCCATTCACTGAAGCTGTTACACCTGAAGCAACTAAGCGAGAAATCCCTATTTCAGCATTGTAGGTATATTCCGGTTTTAAATTAGCATTTGGAACAACCACTTTACCAGGAACGGATTCAAACACTTTCGTCATGTCATCCACGTTTGGCGCACGGAATCCTGTTGATCCAGTTGCGGTAATTCTCCATTTGCTTGTCGGCATATAGATTAAACCAATGTGTCCATTCAATGCCGAATTATTCTGATTGATGGAGTTTACCGGAAGTGGAAAATACATTTTATCGATGAAAGTGGACGCAAGTC
>Ga0208592_1000307_pt1 | contig 15040 bp, 12 predicted proteins | sample LakMenE18May10ns_FD_150712 | JGI IMG/M metagenome (GOLD analysis project Ga0208592, IMG submission 150712) | Freshwater microbial communities from Lake Mendota, WI - 18MAY2010 deep hole epilimnion ns (SPAdes) | ecosystem: Environmental > Aquatic > Freshwater > Lentic | place: Lake Mendota...
ATGGGGGATTCGAACCCCCGAGGGCTTTCACCCAACACGCTTTCCAAGCGTGCGCCATAGGCCACTAGGCGAATTCTCCAGGTGTTTATCGTCGGATAACCATGTAAGTTTAGCCCGAAACAGGCCCGCCAGTTTCGGGGGATAGCGGGCCTAAAGGTCAATGAATCATTGAGGGTTACAAGGAAAGTTCACCTTGCGTTAACCAAGGACTCAACTGCCCGACACTCGGAAAGCCCAGTATCTAGGCATGGCCCAAACTCCCACTGATGCACCGGTAAGGCGCACACTCCGAGTCAAGCCAACAACAATTGAAGACAAAGTTTTCTTCGGAATTTCAACCGCTGCAGCATACTCATCAGTTGTTTTGCTGATTTTGATCATGATTTTCTTAGGTTGGAGAGCTTTCCCAACTTTTGAAGAGCAAGGCGTCATTGACTTTGTTTTTGGAACCGGTTGGGTGGCCATTGATGAGCCCCCAACATTCAGCATCGGTCCAATGCTTTGGGGTTCAGTTCTTGTTGCACTAATCGGTGTGACTTTCGCAGTGCCAATGGCGATCTCCCTGGCTTACTTCATTCAGTTCATGGCACCAAAGCCAATTGCTCGCGTTGCAACAATTCTTGTTGACTTACTAGCTGCAATTCCTTCGGTCATCATCGGACTATGGGGACTTGCGGTATTTAGCCCGGTAGGTGCTCACTGGGGACAGATGCTAAATGATGCACTTGGATTCATTCCCATCTTTAGCAACACCGCGGAAAACTTCCTTCGAACTCCATTTATTGCCGGCATCGTTGTTGCTGTAATGATTGTTCCAATCATTGCCTCGGTCACCAGAGAAATCTTTAGCCAGATCGATGACGACCTAATCAAGGCCTCGGTTGCACTTGGTGCTAACCGAGAGTCAACATTTAGAAGAGTTATCTTGCCGGTTTCTTCCAGTGGAATTCTCGGCGGTGTCTTGCTGGGTCTTGGTCGCGCTCTTGGTGAGACCGTCGCGATCTTCTTTGTTTTGAACTTGGTTTATGACGACTTCAACTGGTTCCAGATCATCTCCCCTGAAGGTGGAGCAATTGCTTCGCTCATTCTTGCGAAGTTTGGTGAGGCTGGAGAGGCTGAAATTAGCGCCTTGTTGGCCGCAGGTGTTGTCTTGTTTATTTTGACCTTGGTGATCAACACCATCGCTTCGTTTATCGTGAACCGCTCACAGCCTTGGAGGAATCGATGAATCTCGATCCTGTCGCAAGGCCAAAAACCTCAGAGCCTTGGAAAAAAACTGACAATCGCTCTAAGGTGATTCAGATTGTGGCCAGCGTGATTCCTATTGGCGTAGCCTCAATCGCTTGGCTATTTGCCGGAGTGGATTTGATCGTTTCGGTACTACTTATCTTGTTGCCCCTTCAGCTAATCACTGTCGCAATCGCTGGATTCCTTCTTAAGGGAAGAAGGGGAGTTCCTGACGCTGCTCTTATTGTTATGACTTACTTCCTAGGCACTTTCGTGATGGTTCTTCTGGGTTCGGTTTTGTGGTCGGTAATTGATGCAGGATTTGCCGCCCTAAGCCCGCACTTTATCTACCAGAACAACGTTTATGTGACACCAACCACCGGTCTTGAAATCGGAGGCGTTGGCCACGCCATCCTCGGAACACTTTTGGTTGTTGGTCTTTCAACACTGGTGACTGTTCCACTAGGTGTTGCAACTGGTGTTTATCTGACTGAAACCAGAGGCAAGAGCCGTACCTTTATCCGAGTGCTTCTCCAGGCAATCGCTGGTTTGCCTTCGATTGTTGCCGGATTGTTTGTTTACTCGATGCTTGTTGTGACAGGCATCTCGGCTTACGCCGGATGGCTTGGATCATTAGCACTTGTTCCACTAATGCTTCCAACTGTTGCAAGGGTGACCGAAGAGTCGCTAAGACTTGTTCCTCAAGAACTAAGAAATGGTGCACTGGGTCTTGGAGCTCCTGCCTGGAGAGCATTTTTGATGGTGACTTTGCCAGCTGCTCAATCAGGTGTTGTGACAGCAATTCTTTTGGGTGTTGCGAGAGTTATTGGAGAAACTGCTCCATTGCTAACTACAACCTTTGCTGCCAACGGCACAAGCTTGAACATCTTTGATGGGGGATTGGCAACCTTGCCTACCTACATCTATAACTACATCTCACTAGGTTTTGACACCAGCATCCAGCGCGCTTGGGGAGCGGCGCTGGTGTTGCTAATTGTTGTTGGAATTCTCTTCGGAACAGCACGCTTTATCTCAAGACCCAAAAAGGCCAAGAAAAAGGAAAAATCATGACCAACTCTCAGTTCCAGCTAGAGTCCAAAGACATAAACGTCTGGTTCGGCGAGCGACAGGTCCTCAAGGACGTATCTCTTCAGTTCCCAAGCAACAAGGTCACCGCCCTGATTGGCCCATCCGGTTGCGGTAAGTCAACCTTTATTAGAACCCTAAACCGCATGCACGAGCTAATCCCAGGAGCCGGTCTTGCAGGATCAGTAATGCTCGATGGCAATGACATCTACGACGAGTCGGTTGACCCAACCACTGTTCGCCTAAGGGTCGGCATGGTTTTCCAGAAGCCAAACCCGTTCCCAACTATGTCAATCAAAGAAAACGTCATCTCAGGGCTCAGGCTTTCGGGAAGAAAGAGCGAGATCTCTATCGACCTAGTTGAAGAGTCCTTGAAGCGTGCTTCGATGTGGAACGAATCAAAGGACCGCCTTGATGAGCCAGCGCTATCGCTTTCTGGCGGTCAGCAACAGCGCCTTTGCATTGCAAGGTCACTGGCTATGAACCCAGAGGTTTTGCTTATGGATGAGCCTTGCTCGGCGCTCGACCCAGGCTCTACCCGCCGCATTGAAGAGACCATTTTGGAGCTCAAGGAGTCAATGACCATTGTCATCGTCACTCACAACATGCAGCAGGCTCAGCGGGTGGCTGACAAGACAGCCTTCTTCCTGGCCGATGACAACCAGCCGGGCCACGTAGTTGAGTTTGGCGAGACCGAGCAGGTGTTTGGAATGCCGGTAGACCCACGCACAAATGACTACGTGAACGGGCACTTCGGATAACCAATTGTTAACCTTCAATTCTTCTCGAGTTGAGATGGTAAACACAGGTAATTCACCTGTAAATCGTTGAATAGCAATATCTCAAGTTGAGAAAAGTAAAAACCAAGGAGAAATAAATGCGAAAGATTAGCGGAATCCTTGCAGCCAGCGCACTGGTAGCAAGCATTACTCTTGTGGCTCCAGCCGCATACGCCAACGAGACAATCACTGGCTCTGGATCTTCATACATGAACTCAATGCAGCAGACCTGTATCGCAGGTTACTCAGCTGCATCGACCAACAAGGTCACATATACTTCTAAGGGTTCCGGAACCGGTAAGACCGAGTTCGCTAACGGATCAACCCAGTTCGGTGGATCTGACTCTCTATACAGCTCAGACCAGCCAGCTAACTTCACCTATGTTCCATTGGTCGGTGGCCCAATTGCCATCGTCTTCAACGTTTCTGGTGTAAAGACACTGAACCTAACTCCAAAGCTTCTTGACGAAATCTTCACAGCCAAGATCACCAAGTGGAACGATGCAAAAATCAAGGCTGTAAACGCAGCTGTTGCTTCCAAGCTTCCAAACAAGGCGATCCAGGTAGTGTTCCGTTCAGACACATCTGGTACCACAAACAACTTCGGTAACTACATGAAGCAGACTGTTGGTGGATCTTGGAAGGCAGCAGACGCATGGGCTGACGCTTCTGGAAGCACCAAGGGAACCGGTGCTTCAAAGAACTCCGGTATCGTCACAACAGTCAAGGGTCTAGCTAACTCAATTAGCTACGCTGACCTTGCAGACGTTATGACCGCGGGACTTTCCTACGCATCACTACAGAACGGCGCCGGACAGTACATCAAGCCAACCGTTTCAGCTTCAGCCAAATTCCTTGGAGCCAGCACCCTTTCATCTAACGGTGAGGTTGTATTCGACTACAAGAAGAAGGTAACTGGTGGTTACAACTTGACCCTGGTTGCTTACGGTATGGCTCCAACTAAGTCTGCTTTTGCAAGCAAGGCTGCAGCTGTGAAGGACTACTTCACATACTTCATCAACACCTGTGCACCAAAAGAAGCTGCAAAGACTGGCTACGTTGCAGTTAGCGGAAAGCTAAAGACCAAGGCTCTAGAACTAATAGCCAAAATCAAGTAAAAACTAAATAGTTTCATCCAGCTGCAAAAGCGCGATCGGTTTCGGTCGCGCTTTTGTGGTTGAATAATCAGGGAGAAAAATGCAAGTTCGCAGAACAGTTTCGGCAATCGCTATCGCGATTTCACTTAGCCTTGCGCTTACAGCCTGCGATCCCCCAATGCCTGAGAATCTTCGAATTGCCCAGGCCGAGCTAGAAGTTCAGTGTGAAACAGGGGATGTAACTCTTAGCCTCCCAGAGGCAATAACAGATGTTGGATTCGGCTGGTCTGACTCACTAACCTTTGGTTGCACCGATATGACAATCACGACAACTGATGAATTCAGTACCGATTCGAATCTAGTTATCGGAGAGTCCTCCTTGATTGCCGCGCGCTGCGAAGCCTTCGAGCAGGTACCGGTTGCACTGGACGCAGCAGTACTTGTTGTGAACATTCCAGACATCTTTGAAGTATTTCTAGATCCAACTCAAATTGTTGGAATCTTCAACGGCACAATTACCAGCTGGGCAGATCCTGCCCTTGCCGTAAACAACGAAGGTTATTCCTTCCCGGACATTCCAATTGTTCTGCCGACTCAAGCAACTGTTTCAGCCAAGAACGCCCTTTCTGAATGGATCGGAAGACTTGCCGGCGAGCCTTTGGTCCTTGATGCGGTTGCCGATGCCTCCGGTGTCACCGAAGCAGAACTTGCCATGCCGATGGAAGAAGGAGCTATTGGAATTGCAAGTTTTAGCGCAGCCACTTACATGGGCTCGGCAATTGTTGCCATTCTCACTACCCCTGGGGATTTTGAATCGCTGATTTTTGCCGACAACGGTTCAATTTCATCGGCTGGAACTCAGCTGGTTGCAACCACTGGCGAAAATGGCCTTGACTTAATTTTGGATCCTGCAATCGAACCAACACCAGAGCAAGGAGCCTTTGAGGCTCTAGCCCCTTATCAGGCTATTTACCCTGTGAGCTTGGCTCTTTGTGGTTCGGATAACACCTTGATTCGAACTGCAGCCAGATACTTGCTGCGCCAGGACTCCCAAGGTGTTATTGCCTCAGCCACGATGCTGCCGCTACCTGAAGCTGCTCGAATTGAAGCGATCAAGCTAGTGGTTGTTGGCTTACCGGTTCCAACACCTGCAGCTACCGAGCAAACAGACCAGGGCTAGCCTAGGAAGTTGCTGGGAACTGGGGGCAAGCGCCTCAGCATTACTTGCGGGTCAGTTAAAATAGCTGTGGGCCAATAGCTAATTTGCCCCTCTAGGCACCAGCTACCGAAATGGAATTTCCTTTGGCAACCCTGCTCTACAAATTAGGTCTTTTCTCTGCGCGCAACGCTTGGAAAGTAATTGTTGCCTGGATTGTGCTTTTGGCAATTACCGCCAGCCTCGCACTTACCCTTGGCGGCAAGCTAACTACCTCGATGTCTGTATCTGGTGTTCCATCTCAAAACGTAGTCGATAAGTTGCAAACCACTTTCCCTGATGCCAGCCGTGGCTCAGGACAGGTTGTGTTCTTTAAAGAATCCGGTTCTTTCACCGATGCCGACAAAGAAGCAATAACTGCAGCTTTAGCTGAAGTCGAAACTTTACCTGAGGTATCAGAAGCGATCAATCCCTTCACAGTTCAGGCTGAAATCCGCGATGGTGAAAAAGACCTCATCGATGGCAAGAAAGAACTAGCTGATGCCGAGGCAAAGATTGCTGACGGCGAATCGGAGCTTGTTGATGCTGAGGCTGAAATCGCCGATGGTGAAAAACAAATCGCCGATGGCCTAAAGACTTTGGCCGCAACTAAGAAAGATCTTGAATCTAAACTTGCCCAGGTCAACGCAGGTCTCAAGCAAATGCAGGATGCAGGACTTCCAGTCTCTGCTCAAACAGAACTACTTGGCAGTAAAGCTCAACTCGAAGGCGGACTTGCCGAAGTTGAAAGACAGACCGCAATTGCTCTTGCCTCTAAGAAAAAACTAGCAGCCGGCAAAATTGAGATTGCAGATGCCCGCAGTGAGCTTGTCACTGGCATCGATGAAATTGCTCAGGCCAAGATTGATCTTGCAATTGGTGAGAAATTGCTTGCGGCTACCAAGAACTACACGGTCGTTTCAAGCGCTGAGAACACCGCTTTGTCGACAATCAGATTTGATAAGCGAGGAACCGAGCTTGAAGAAGGAACTCGTGATTCGGTTGTTGAATCGCTTCGCGAAGCAGACCTAAACGGCATTCAGGTTGAGTTCTCCCAGGAGCTAACACAGTCCTTCGGAGAGATTCTCGGTATTGGTGAAATCGTCGGTCTGATTGCTGCCGCAGTTGTTTTGTTTGTTTTGCTTGGAACCTTTATCGGCATGGCAATTCCGATCTTCTCGGCAGTTGTTGGTGTTGCCATTTCAGCAACGACTGTTTTGGCATTGGCATCTGAAATTGAAATGACTTCCACAACCCCTGTTCTGGGCGTGATGCTCGGTCTTGCCGTGGGTATCGATTACTCACTATTTATTGTGAATCGTCACCGCAGACAGCTTCGCGGTGGAATGAAACTCAAAGAATCTATTGGTTTGGCTAATGGCACCAGCGGTAACGCTGTGCTGTTTGCTGGTCTAACAGTTGTCATTGCCCTAGTTGCACTGAACCTAACCGGTATTGGCTTTGTTGGTCTTATGGGATCGATGGGTGCAATCGCAATCGTTATTGCAGTTGCCATCGCCTTGACTGTGACCCCAGCTGCTCTTTCCTTGATTGGCAACAAGATCTTGTCAAAGAAAGAAAAGTCTGAAGTTTCGAAGGCAAAAAAGAAATCTGAAGCCAAAAAGAAGTCCGAAGCCAAGGCTGCAATAAAGCCGGTTTGGGCAACTCGTCAGCCTTGGCTGGCAGTTTTTGGAACAGTAATTGTCATGGGAATTATGGCAATTCCGCTCACTGAAATGCGTCTAGGTCTTCCAGATGGTGGATCAGAACCTACTGATTCAACTGCTTACAAGGCCTACACAATCATCAGCGACGGCTTTGGTCCAGGCTTCAACGGCCAGGTCACAACCGTTTTGTCTACTGACAGTGCTGTTTCAGAAGACGACACTCTTGAGTTCCAGTCCGAGGTTGCTACAGCTTTGATGGCACTTGATAACGTAAAGGCCGCTGTTCCTGCAGCTATCGCTGATGATCGAAAGACCTTTATCTTCCAGGTTGTTCCAACCGGCGGTCCATCATCGATTGAAACCGAGCAATTGATTTACGACATCAGAGAAGTTTCTGGTTCGTTCTTGAGCTCCTATGGCGCTGAGGTTGGGGTGACCGGTATCACAGCAACCAACATCGATATATCCGACAAGATCTCGGATGTTTTGCCGCTATACCTTGGAACAGTTATCTTGCTATCGCTGTTCTTGTTGATGCTGGTATTTAGATCAATTTTGATTCCAGTACTTGCAGCAGCTGGATTCCTACTGACTGTTACTGCAACACTCGGTGCAGTTGTTGCGGTTTACCAGTGGGGCTGGTTGGGTGAACTCTTTGGTGTCACAACACCAGGACCAATCTTGAGCTTTTTACCGATTTTCCTAATCGGTATCTTGTTTGGTCTTGCGATGGACTACCAGTTGTTCCTAGTTTCTGGAATGCGTGAGGCTTATGCTCACGGCAAGAAGCCTCGAGATGCCATCAACTTTGGTATTCATCTGTCCAGGGGAGTAGTTGTTGCAGCTGCCCTGATTATGATCACGGTCTTTGGAGGCTTCGCCTTCTCTCACCTTGCAACCATTAGGCCTATTGGTTTTGGGTTGGCAATTGGTGTCCTAATTGATGCTTTCCTAGTAAGGCTTCTACTTGTGCCAGCAGCCATGACCATCCTGAATAAGTCCGCCTGGTGGATTCCTAAGTGGATCGATAAGGCGATGCCTGATATCGATGTTGAGGGCACCAAGTTGGAGAACAAGAAGCTTCACTAAAGCCCATAAAAGAGGTAACTGATTAGGGTTTAGAATTGCCAAGGACTCCCCGTGCGGCGTCACCTTGGTGAACTCCCCCAGGATCGAAAGATAGCAAGGGTAGCTGGGCTCTGATGGGTGTGCGGGGGGTCTTTTTACTAAATTTGTCGTCTCGAGGAGCTAGGTTGTAATCGTGAATCAAGCCCTCTACCGCCGATACCGTCCTGAAACATTCGCGGAACTAATCGGGCAATCACAGGTCACAGCTCCTTTGATGACCGCTCTAAAAACAGATCGCGTAAACCACGCTTACCTTTTCTCAGGACCTAGAGGTTGCGGTAAAACTACCTCTGCAAGAATTCTGGCCCGCTGCCTAAACTGCGCCGAAGGTCCAACCGATACTCCTTGCGGAAAATGCCCAAGCTGTATTGAACTCTCTCGTGATGGATCAGGTTCTTTGGACGTGGTTGAGATTGATGCGGCATCACACAACGGTGTTGACGATGCCAGAGATTTGCGCGAGCGAGCAATCTTTGCTCCAGCCAGAGATCGCTACAAGATCTTCATTCTCGATGAGGCCCACATGGTCACTCCTCAAGGCTTCAATGCACTGCTAAAGATTGTTGAAGAACCACCAGCACATGTGAAGTTCATCTTTGCAACCACCGAACCTGAAAAAGTAATCGGAACAATTCGCTCTCGTACTCACCACTACCCGTTCCGCCTTGTGCCTCCAGCTCAGATGCTTGCCTACCTAGAAGAAGTTTGTGCATCAGAGATTGTCACACCGGGACCTGGAGTTTTGACATTGGTAGTGCGCGCCGGTGGCGGCTCGGTTCGTGACTCACTTTCACTACTTGATCAGCTGATGGCAGGTTCTGAGGTCAAAGGTGGCAAAGCCGAGATTGAATATGACCGCGCAGCAGCTCTTCTTGGATACACCCACGCGAGCTTGCTTGATGAAGTAGTGGATGCATTTGCAACCCAGAATTCCTCTCTGGTTTTCTCATCCGTAGATAAGGTCATCCAGTCCGGTCAAGACCCAAGACGCTTTGTTGAAGACTTACTTGAAAAACTTCGCGATCTGATTGTTGTGCTCTCTGTTGGCGATGACGCCAAAGCCGTACTTCGAGGAATCGCTGACGACGAACTGGAGAAGATGAAGCTTCAGGCAATGAGCTTTGGCATGAGCGAACTAACACATGCAGCCAACGCAGTTTCAGCTGCACTTTCTGAGATGTCAGGTGCAACCAGCCCGAAGCTTCAGCTTGAGCTGATGTGTGCGAAGGTGCTGGTTCCTTCCAGCGACAAAACTGAAGTTGGATCACTTGCTCGCATTGAAAGACTTGAGCGTCGAATGGGTGTTGCACAGAGCCCGGACGCAGCTCCAGTTCGGGCAGCACCTGATCAGGTTGCTCCAGTGAAAGCACCTTCTGCCCCTGCACAACCAGTTGCAAAACCTGCTGCTCAAGCCGCACCTTCTACTAACGGTGTCTCGACTCAAGCCATGATTGCCGCTTGGCCAGAAATTCTTAGCCAGGTCAAAGCGGAGTCGAAGTCGGCTTGGGTTGTTGCCTTCACGCTAACTGTGATGGATCTATCTGGTGATGTGTTGACACTCAAATTTTTGAGTCACAAAGATCTAGATGGCTTCAAAGCCGATAGTCGCTCCACCGATGCACTTCGAAAAGCTATCTTTGCTGTTTTGGGTCTTGCGGTGAAATTCAAGCCACACGTTGAAGAATCCGGTGGAGAAGTTGTTGCCGAAGCTGCAGCTGAGGTTCACCCTCCAACAACTGCGATTCCAGTTGTGAAGGCTGAAGAGCCAGCCGCACCTGAATCTAAATCACGAAACGGAATGGTGAACGAGGAAGCTCGCTACGGGGAGTCATTGCTACGCGAAATGCTTGGAGCAGAACCAATGCAGGACCCTAAAGCCGGTGGTCGATAGATGTACGAAGGAGTAATCCAAGAGCTCATTGACGAGCTAGGAAGACTTCCTGGAGTTGGACCCAAATCTGCTCAGCGAATTGCCTTTTATCTGTTGCAGGCCGATGAAGATCAGGCCAAGCGTTTGGCTGAGGTTTTGACTGAAGTAAAAGAACGAGTTCGTTTTTGTGAGCAGTGCGGGAACGTTGCTGAAGCTGAGCTTTGCAACATCTGCCGTGACCCAAGAAGATCTAAGGCAAGTATTTGCGTGGTTGAAGAATCCAAAGACGTTCAAGCAATCGAAAGAACTCGTGAGTTCAAGGGTTTGTATCACGTGCTTGGGGGAGCGATTTCTCCGATTGAGGGAATTGGCCCAGATAATCTTCGAATCAAGGAGCTGGTTGCAAGATTGGCTGACCCCGAAATCAAAGAGATCATCATTGCTACCGACCCGAATCTAGAGGGGGAGGCTACCGCCACCTATTTGACCCGCATGCTTTCCCCGATGGGAATCACAATTTCTAGGCTTGCATCAGGCCTGCCAGTTGGTGGCGATTTGGAATATGCCGACGAGATTACGCTCGGTCGGGCCTTTGAGGGCAGAAGGACAGTCAGCTAGACTTGGGGTTTATCGCCTCAATGATCGAGGCAAATCCCCAAGATTTCTATCCAGGAGCTGGTGTTGGCACTCATCGTTCAGAAGTTCGGCGGATCTTCCGTCGGCGATGCTGAAAAGATCAAGCTAGTCGCCAAGCGCGTAATCGAGACTCACAAATCAGGAAACCAAGTTGTCGTTGTTGTTTCGGCAATGGGGGATACCACCGACGAACTTCTAGATCTTGCCAACGGTGTTTCTAAAGATCCTTACGCCACCCCAAGAGAACTAGACATGCTGCTCACCGCAGGTGAGCGAATCTCAGTTGCACTTTTGTCGATGGCGATCAACGACATGGGTGAAAAATCCAGATCGTTCTCGGGCCTGCAGGCTGGAATCATTACTGATTCGACTTACGGAAACGCACGAATTTCAGAAGTGACACCAGATAGAGTCCAAACCGCAATTGATGCTGGTGAAATTGCAATTGTTGCCGGTTTCCAGGGTTTTGATCCATCCAGTGGAGATATCACAACACTTGGTCGCGGCGGCTCTGACACCACAGCGGTTGCTCTGGCTGCTGGACTAAACGCTGATCTTTGTGAAATCTACAGTGATGTGGACGGTGTCTACACAGCAGATCCACGCATGATCCCAAGTGCTAGAAAGCTCGCCGAAATCGATATCGAGTCAATGCTGGAGCTGGCTGCTGCTGGGGCCAAGATTTTGTATATCAGGGCAGTGGAGTTTGCAAGAAGACACAAGGTAAATCTTCGGGTTCGTTCAACCTTTAGCGACGACCCCGGAACTATTGTCTATTCGACAGGAGAAAACATGGAAGAGTCCGTAGTTGCAGGCGTAGCCGTAGACAAAGGCCAGTCCAAGATCACCGTGGTTGGTGTTCCGGATGTGCCGGGTACTGCCGCTGAGATCTTCACCGTGGTTGCCAAGGCCGACGTGAACGTGGACATGATTGTTCAAAACATCGCAGCCTCCAAGACCCACCTGTCAGATATTTCATTTACTCTTCCAGCCGATGACTTCAAGAAGGCTGTTAAAGCACTAGAAGACGCCAAGGCAAAAATTGGCTTTGAGTCGCTGCAGCTCAATGAGAAAATCGGAAAGCTTTCAATTGTTGGCTCGGGTATGAAAACTCACTCCGGTGTTTCGGCCACCCTGTTCGGCGCCCTTGCTAAGGCAGGAGTAAACATTGAAATGATCTCGACCTCTGAGATTCGCATCTCGGTTGTCACCGACATCGCACAAGTGGACAATGCTGCAAAGGTTGTCCACACCGCCTTCGGCCTTGATGGAGATGGCGAAGCAATCATTTACGCAGGTACCGGAAGATAACCATGTCTAGAAAACCAAACCTTGCCCTTGTTGGAGCAACCGGTGCCGTAGGCACCGTGATGATCGACATCATCAACAACAGAGAAAACATTTGGGGTGAGATCAGACTTATCGCTTCCAAGCGCTCTGCTGGCAAGAAGATCACTGTTCACGGCCAGGAGCTAATCGTTGTTGAGCTTGCCCCTGAAGCATTCGATGGCATCGACATTGCAATGTTTGATGTGCCTGATGAAGTGTCTGAGATTTGGGCACCGATTGCCGCCCAGCGCGGAGCAGTTGCGGTTGATAACTCTGGAGCTTTTCGAATGAACGACCAGGTTCCACTTGTTGTTCCAGAGGTAAATCCTGAGCAGGTGAAGAACCGACCTCTTGGAATCATTTCAAACCCAAACTGCACAACCATGACCATGATGGCTGCCCTTGGTGCACTGCACCGAAAGTGGACACTCACTGAGTTGGTTGTTGCTAGCTACCAGGCTGTCTCCGGAGCTGGTGCTGCTGGAATCGATCAGCTTCAAAAAGAAACTGCAGCGGTAGCCAAGGATCCAATGGCTGGAACAACTTCAGACAGCGTTTCGCATGCCATCAAATCAGCAGGACTTTCTCAGTCAGATTCACTTTGGGCGGTTCCAATTGCGCTAAACGTTATACCTTTCGCGGGATCGCTAAAAGATGGCGGTCACACCTCAGAAGAGATGAAGGTTCGCAACGAGTCGCGCAAGATTTTGGGCATTCCTAATTTGAAGGTCGCAGCTAGCTGCGTACGCGTTCCGGTTCAGGTCTCACACTCTTTGGCTGTTCACGCCACCTTCAAAGATCCGCTAACCGTTGCTGAGGTTCACGCGGTTCTTGCAAAAGAGCCAACTGTGGTTTTGATGGATGATCCTGCCAAGGGCATTTACCCAACCCCTGCTCACGTGGCAGGTCAGGATCCGACGTTTGTGGGAAGAGTTCGCCAGTCACTGGATTTTGCCAACAGTATTGAGATGTTCGTGGTGGGCGATAACCTTCGAAAGGGTGCCGCTTTGAACACCTATGAAATTGCCGAGCTAGTTGCTAAAGAGTTTTAGTGATAACTAAGCGTCGATCTCTGGCCAAGTCCATAACCTGGCGACTAATTGCCATAGCGGTGACCTTCATTGTTGGGTTTGTCATGACCGGAAGCTGGCAATTTGCGGTCTCTTTATCGTTGATCTCAAACCTTATTAACTTCGTGCTTTACTACATCCACGAACGATTCTGGCTAAAGATCAACTGGGGCAGAAAATAGCCAAAAATCTTTACCCACTTGCAACAAACCTTAGGTGTTGAATCAAGGGTTTCCCAATTCGCCGCAGCTATCATCAAGGTATGTCGAAGTTTTCCCTTGGGTCTAGCTTGCTTATCGCGACTTTGTTGCTTGCCGGTTGTGCTGCGGAAACTGACGATTCAACCCCAATAGCCGAGCCGACTCCAGTAATTGCTCCGGAGCTAATTCCTACCGCGCCTCCGGAAGAGGTTGTCGATGTTATCCCAGAGGGTTTTCTAACTAGCTACGGCGACGTAATTTTCAAAGTTGGCGATGGTCCAACCTGGTGCACCATGAGCGAGTTTGATAACTTCGTGATCTGCGAGCACAGAGAATTCGATGCCAAGTACGAACAGCTTCCACTTCCTGCCGACTGCCAATACACCTACGGCTATCAGCTTCGTCTTCGAGGTGCGCCAGTTGAAGGCTCCGAGATGGCCGAGTTCACTTGTGCCAACGCCAACTGGTCAGATCCATCGGCAGCACCAATACTTGCCAGCGGCGAGAGAATTACAACATTTGGATTTAGTTGCTTCGTTGAGAAACAAGCTGCTCGTTGTGAAAACTCAATGGGTGACTTTATTGTGCTGGGGCCGGACGCCTGGGCAATGAGTGAGTAGCTTGTCTAGCTAATCTTTTGGTAGCAAAGTAATTAGCCGCACTTCTGGGCGACAGAAAAACCTGACCGGCGCAAAAATAGAGTTTCCCAATCCTGCAACAACGCTCAGCACAGAGGATTTGCCTTCAAATTCCCAACCAGATAAACCGCGGGCAAATCTGTTTGGCAAATCCGAATTTGTGGTTAGCGCGCCAAAAAAAGGAATCCTTACTTGACCACCGTGGGTGTGTCCGGCAAAAATCACTTGGGCCCCAAAGCCAGTGAGCTTCTCGATCGCTTCCATGTATGGAGCATGGGTTAGAGCTATTGAAAAGTGATCGCTTTTTACCAGTAGATCAAACTTGGCATAACCGATGTGATAATCATCGATTCCAAGAAATCGGATTCTATTTCCATTTACTTGAACGTCAGCGAATCGGTTGTTGAGATTAACCCAACCCGCACCTTCAAATGCCTTGGTCAATTCCTCTGTATTTAAGCTTTCAGAATTTGGTTTAGCTGAGGAGTGAAAGATGTATCCAAAGGGGTTTTTAGCAACGGGTGCGAAGTAGTCATTTGAACCATGAACGAAGACCCCTGGCTTAGTTAACAGGGGACCAAGGGTATCAAGCAGTGGCTTGATGGCATTTTTGTGACCTAGGTTATCTCCGGTGTTTACAACCAGGTCAATTTGCTTTTCCCCAAGAGAGCGAAGAAATTTCATCTTGTTTTTCTGCCAGGGGGCTAGGTGAATATCGCCTATTTGGAGCACTCGGATGGCGTTGGTGCCTTTGGGTAAAACCTTGATTGATTGCTGGCGAACTACATAAAGCTGTCGTTCGATAACTATTGCCCAGGCAGCCAGCCCAATAAGAACCGCTGCAACCAAAAGGCTAATTAGGGCCCTTACTGATTATCAGCAGGATCGCACCTAAACCTTCTGCTGGTGTTCCAGCCCCAGGACTGGTTCCAACAACGTTGCCCTTAGGAATTGTTGAGGAGTTTACAAAGAATGTATTTTGCGTGGGCTGAGGCTCACTTACTGCAGAGAATCCTGCAGCCAGAAGTTTTGCTTTAGCGGCTGCAACACTGAGGCCGGAAACATCGGGAACTACAACCTCGCCGCCTTTACTGATGAACAGTGTGACCATGGATCCT
>Ga0208592_1000308_pt1 | contig 15033 bp, 12 predicted proteins | sample LakMenE18May10ns_FD_150712 | JGI IMG/M metagenome (GOLD analysis project Ga0208592, IMG submission 150712) | Freshwater microbial communities from Lake Mendota, WI - 18MAY2010 deep hole epilimnion ns (SPAdes) | ecosystem: Environmental > Aquatic > Freshwater > Lentic | place: Lake Mendota...
CCCAGAGGCTGGTAAGAAGATGTGATTCCCTTAGCCATTACCATCATGTCTGGTTCGATGCCATATCTTTCACAAGCAAACATCGCACCAGAGCGGCCGAAACCAGTGATAGTTTCATCGGCTACCAGCAAGATGTCGTACTTGTCGCAGATCTCTCTCAGGCGCTTGAAATAAGCAGGGTGGGCCGTGAAGCAACCACCAGAGTTCTGAATTGGCTCAACAAAGATTGCAGCCACAGTGTCCGGATCTTCAAAGAGAATCATTTCTTCGGCCCGGTTAGCAGCCCAGAGACCAAATTCCTCCTCGGTCTTGAACGAAGAAGGAGCGCGGTACCAGTTGGTATTTGGAATCCTAAATGTCGAAGGAACTAGCGGCTCAAACATCTTTTTCATTGCCGGGATACCGGTAATCGAAAGAGCTCCCTGGCTGGTGCCGTGGTAAGCGACGTGGCGAGAGATAACTTTGTGCTTGGTTGGCTTTCCGGTCATCTTGAAATACTGCTTCGCGATCTTCCAAGCACTTTCTACCGCTTCACCACCACCGGTGGTGAAGAACACTCTGCTGATGTTTTTAGGCGCGTAAGAAATCAAACGCTCTGCTAGCTCAATAGCTGGTGGGTGCGCGTAGGACCAAAGCGGAAAGAAGTCTAGTTCTGTGATCTGCTTGGAAGCAGCATCCGCTAGGCGCTTGCGGCCGTGACCTGCATTTACGGAGAACAGTCCTGATAGACCATCAATGTATTTCTTGCCGTGCACGTCGTAAACGAAGTGACCTTCGGCTTTTGCCATGATCGGAATCTCTTTGTTGGAAAATGATCCGTGACGGGTGAAGTGCATCCATAGATGCTTCTTGGCGGATTTTTCCAGCATGGCAGGAGTTATCTTCTTACCTTCTTTACGCGCCTCAACGAGTGCTAACTTCGGCGCCTTGGCGTCTCCCACCTTCGTGGTGCGCTTTAGAAGGGACTTGATCCCGGCAACAAGTTTCTTTGCCCTAGATTCCTTAACTGCCATTTTCTCTATTCCATTCGTTTCTAGGGGCTTACCTGGTACCCCAGTTGTAGAACTGCTTTTCTAGCTTCAAATATACGAAGGTTTCGGTGGAAGTTACTCCAGACAGGCGCCTGATTTTGGAATTTATGATCTTGATGAGAGAGTCATCGTTTTCACAAACTATCTCGACCAAGATATCAAAGCTTCCCGCAGTTATAACCACGTAGTCAACCTCAGGCATCTTGCCCAGAGCGCTGGCTATCTCACTGGTGTCGCCACTGCACTTGATACCCACCATGGCCTGGGTGTAAAAGCCCAGCTGAACTGGGTCGGTTACGGCAACAATTTGCATTACGCCTTTTTCGGTTAGTTTTTGAACTCTTTGCCTAACGGCGGCTTCACTTAGACCCACGGCCTTACCGATCTCGGAATAGGACTTTCGGCCATCGTCTTGGAGCTGCTCAATGATTAGTTTCGAGACATCGTCGAGCGCTGAGTCCTTAGTTCTTCCACTTCTCGACATACATGGATTTTGCCAGCGAACCCTTGATTTAGCAAACGGATCGGTTCTGATTGAGGCAAACTGCAACTAATTCGGCACAAAACTCTTGATTTTTGGGTCATTTTGTGGCGTTAGAATCGATACTTAAACAGAGGCTCGCTTCCTCTTCTACAAAGGAGTATGAACAAATGGCAGTTCGCGAACTAAAAAATTTCATCAATGGTAAGTACGTTGAGGCTAGCTCCTCCGAAAGATCTGATGTTGTCAATCCTGCTACCGGCAAGACCTATGCAACAGCTGCCGTTTCTTCAGAGGCTGATGTTGCTAGCGCATACAAAGCAGCCGAAGCGGCGTTCGAAGTTTGGAGCAACTTCACACCATCCGAGCGTCAACTAGCGCTATTTCGAATTGCGGATTCACTAGCTGCTCGAGCGGGTGAAGCTGCCGATGTTGAATCCGAGAACACCGGAAAGCCAAGACCTACTCTGGTTGAGTATGAAATGGACCCTTCGGTTGACCAGATTCGTTTTTTTGCGGGAGCCGCGAGAAATCTTGAGGGCCGCGCTACCGCAGAGTATGCGCGCGATCACACATCTTCCATAAGACGCGAACCAATCGGTGTTATCGGTCAGGTAACTCCTTGGAACTATCCGCTGAACATGGCGGTTTGGAAATTTGCTCCAGCAATTGCTGCTGGAAACACCGTTGTGCTCAAGCCATCAGATACCACCCCTGCTTCAACACTTTTGTTAGCAGAAATTGCAGCTGAGCATTTGCCACCAGGTGTCTTCAACGTGGTGACAGGTAACCGTGACACTGGACGGGCCATGATTGAAAACGAAATCCCACAAATGGTTTCAATCACCGGTTCAGTTCGTGCCGGCATGGAGGTTGCCAAATCTGCAGCAGCCGATGTCAAGAAAGTTCACCTTGAACTTGGCGGTAAGGCACCTGTTATCGTCTTCCCAGACGCCGACCTACAAAAAGCGGCAGCGCAGATCGTTGTCGCTGGATACTTTAACGCCGGTCAAGACTGCACCGCAGCCACCAGAATTCTGGTGCACGAGAACGTGCACGATGAATTTCTAGCTCTGCTGGTTGCCGAAGTAAAGGCCAATGCCCTTACCGGAGATCCAAAGCGAGACGACATCTTGTTTGGTCCAGTTAACAACGCAAACCAACTCGAGCGGGTCAAGGGCTTTATTGATCGCCTGCCGTCGCACGCCAAGTTAGAAACCGGAGGCTCTCAGCTTCCAGGAGATGGCTACTTCCTAGAAGCAACTGTCCTGTCAGGACTTCAGCAAAAAGACGAGCACATCCAAAACGAAATCTTTGGCCCTGTGATTACCGTTCAGAAGTTCAAGGACGCAGACGAGGCCATGAGAAACGCCAATGACGTGAAGTATGGTCTAGCTGCTAGCGTATGGACTTCAAATCACACCACCGCAATGCGCTTTAGCAAGGGCTTGAACTTTGGTTGCGTTTGGATCAACACCCACATCCCACTTGCTGCTGAAATGCCACACGGTGGTTTCCGTCACTCCGGTTACGGCAAAGACCTCTCCATGTATGGCTTTGAGGACTACACCCGCATCAAGCACGTTATGAGTTACATCGGGGACTAATCCACAACTGCATAATTTGCTTCTAAACCTGCCTCCAATTGAGGCAGGTTTAGCTTTATGCAGTGGATTTGGTATTTGCCCTCAATGCTCGTTGGGTTAGGTTTTGGATTATCCAGCGGCTATTGGCAACTTGGGCTGGTTAGCCTGCTGATGGTCCTGGTGCTATTTGGCACCCAGGCTTATAAGAACCGCTATCCGCAATTTGATGAGCAAAGTCCAATTCACATTTCTACTTCAGCGGTTGCTATCGGTAACCGGGTGCTACCGAGGTGGCAGTTTCTTTGGAAGCCGAAGTGGCATCAATTAATTGCCAATCACCTTGACAGATCTAGCGCGGGGGACTTTCTACAAAGAACTCTCGAGCAAGTGAAGCAGCGAAACTATTCAGTCTCGGCTGAGGCAAATGGCTTGCGAAGTTGGGTCGGTGCTACCGCAACCGAGGAATTGAGCTTGGATTTTGTAAGCGATGGGCCGCATTTGATTGTGGTGGGCCCAACCGGATCTGGTAAGTCGGAATTTTTGAGGCTTATTCTTACTTCGTTGAGCGCTGCCCAAGATTTTGAGCTGGCGCTGTTTGATTTCAAAGGCGGCGCTGCACTTGAAAGTTTTGCTTCAGGATCGCTTGGGGTGGCAACTGATTTGGATCAGGATAAACAACGGGAGCTGTTCTCTCTTGTCGCCAAGGAGTTAGCTTCGAGAGAGCGTCTATTTGCTAGTTCAAAGTGCTCCAGCATCGAGCAGTACGTTGCAGCTGGAAATCCGCTGAAAAGATTTGTTGTCGTTATTGACGAGTTTGTAGCCGCTCTTTCTAGTAGCCACCAGGCGCTAGTAACCATTGAAGACATAGCAGCTCGAGGAAGATCGCTGGGGGTTCATCTGATTGCAGCAACTCAGTCCCTTGCTGGTGTATCTCGGGCGATGCTCACTAATCTTCGAGCCCGCGTTGTTATGAGCAGCGCCGACCCAATAGATATGGTCCAGTTAGGAATAAACCCAAACAAGCACAAGGCAATTGCGGTCAAGAATTGGGCAAGTGCGATTATTTCTCATGCCAACTTGGCAGCAGAAAGCTTCAATTTCCCTCTCGGAGCTAAGCCAATACCTTTGCCAGCTCAGTTGCCTTTAGAGAGTGAGCCACAGCAACCGGCTCGTTCACAAGCGCTCCGTCAAATGTATTTAAGCCAAGCGCAAGAGCTGGGTCTGCCTGGAGCGCCTTCTTCCAGCCCTGATTTGCAATTGCTTTCACGTATGGAAGGGTTGCGTTCGTTAGAGCGTAAGTAGAGGTGTGAGGCACTGCGCCTGGCATGTTTGCGACGCAGTAAAAGACTGTCTCGTGAACTTTGAACGTTGGATCAGCGTGGGTGGTTGGCTTGGAATCCTCAAAGCAACCGCCCTGATCGATTGCGATGTCAACTAGGACTGCTCCTGGCTTCATTTTCTTAACCAGTGCGTTGGTTACAAGCTTTGGGGCCTTTGCTCCGGGAATCAAAACGGATCCGACTACCAAATCTGCTTCCAAAACTGCGCGCTCGATTTCAAAGGTGTTGCTGGCAATTGTTTTTAGTCTTCCCGCATATAAAGCGTCTAGTTCTCGCAAGCGATTCAGATTAGTGTCCAGCACTGTTACTTCGGCACCCATACCAACAGCAACTGCAACTGCGCTAGTTCCAGCGACTCCGCCGCCAAGCACTACAACCTTCGCAGGCCTGGTTCCTGGAACTCCACCAAGAAGCATTCCGTTTCCGCCGTTTTGACGAAGTAGTGTGCTAGCGCCCACTAGTGGAGCGAGTCGGCCGGCAACCTCGGACATTGGTGCAAGAAGGGGCAACTGCCTGGAAGGAAGCTGGACAGTCTCGTAGGCAATAGCCGTTACTTTTTTGTTCACGAGCTCATTAGTCAATTCAAGGTCGGCAGCTAGGTGAAGATAGGTGAACAGGGTCAGACCCTCTCGAAGCTCTTTGTACTCGCTAGCAATTGGCTCCTTGACCTTCAGAACCAAATCTCCAGCTGCCCAAGTTTTCTCAGCGGAGTCTTGAATCTTGGCTCCAGCGTTTTGGTATTCCTGGTCTGAAATGGCCGAGCCAAGCCCGGCTCCGGCTTGGATTGTGACCTCGTGGTCCGCAGAGACAAGCTCGTGCACGCCGGCAGGAGTAATCGCTACGCGGAACTCGTTGTTCTTGACCTCTTTTGGAATTGAGATCTTCATAGGTTCTCCTAGATCGAATTTGGAACCTAAAAGGGCGCCTTTAGAAGAATACCCGCTCGTGACAGGATGCGTCAGGGGCAATATTGCTTGCCGTAGAGCCTGGAACACGCTGGAATTTCTAAAGGGAAAATGGCCATTTTTTGACTTTTCAGGGAAATTTTTGTGGCAGGATAAAGTCCAAGGGTCGGGATAAACCCAGCTCTTTCCTTGTTCGCCATTGACCCAACAGGAGTAGCCAATCATGAAAGACAAAAACTCTCTTCCCCAAGACCCGATGCTTGCTGAGCTTGTAAAGATGTCTCGCAAAAAGACCATGACTCGACGAACTGCGATCGCAGGTGCCGTTGGTGTTGGTGCAGCAGTTGGTTTGGCTGGTTGTGCTACAGATGCATCAGATTCTGAGAACGTGTTGGTTTGGAACAACTGGCCAGGTTACATGGATGAGTCAGAAGATGGATCTTCGCGTCCTACACTCGAACGTTTCCAAGAAGAAACCGGAATCAAGGTTGAGTACCTAGAGGAGTACATGGACAACGATGACTGGTACGGAGTCAACCGTAATGAGCTTGTAGCCGGTAAAGATGTCGGTGCGGACCTTATTTGCCCAACAGAGTGGCTGGCAGCGCGTTTGGTTCGAGATGAGCAAGTGCAAAAATTGGATGCAGCTAACATTCCAAACAAGGTAAACATCGCTCCTGCATACCTTGGCGCCGCTTACGACCCGAACCGCGACTTCACAGTTCCTTATCAGGGAATCTTGGGTGGTATTGCCTACAACAAGGAGCTATACAAAGAACTCACCGGCAAATCTGCTCCAGAAACCGTCGAGGATCTTTGGAGCGCGAAGCTAAATGGACGGGTCGTTCTTCTTTCCGAAATGAGGGACACTGTTGGGGTAATTGCCCAAGCTAAGGGAATTAAAATTGCGGACGCAGCATCTTTGACTGAGGACGCATTCAACGGAGTTATCGACGACATCGCAGCTCTCTATGCTGATGGCAAAATAGCCGCATTTGCCGGTAACGAGTACATGGACGGTTTCGACGCCGACCAGTATGTTGCTGGAATTGTGTGGTCTGGTGACGTAATTCAGATGAACTTTGCAGCAGAGTACGACAAGTTTGGATTCTTCATTCCTGAGACTGGTGGAACAATATCCGCAGACGTTTTCACTGTTCCTCTTGGTTCGACCCACAAGAAGAACGCTGAAGCTCTAATCAACTACTACTACGACCCAATAAACGCTGCAGAGCTTGCAGCTTGGGTGAACTACATCACACCAGTAGTTGGAGCTTATGAGGAAGCTATCAAGTTGGATCCAGAATTGGCAGAAAACAAGCTGATCTTCCCAGACGAGAAGTTCTTAGCCTCTGCTTTCGGGTTCCGCGCACTGACTGCAGCAGAAGAGCAGTCGTTCGCAACCGCTTGGGGTGCAGTTCAGCTGGCGGTCTAGTTGGCCGTCGATTTCGTTGCCAGAGGGGCAGATCTAGAGCTAGTTGGAATCAGGAAGGAATATCCTGGTTTCGTTGCTATAGAAAATCTTGATTTAAAGATTCCGGCAGGTGAATTCTTCGCTTTACTTGGCCCATCTGGTTGCGGCAAGACTACGACGCTTCGCTTGGTAGCCGGTCTTGATTCTCCAACTCGGGGGAAGATCCTGATCGGTAACAAGGACATAACTCAAACCAAGCCGCACGAGAGACCCGTAAACACTGTTTTCCAAAATTACGCATTGTTTCCTCACATGTCAGTTTTGGAAAACGTGGCTTTTGGGCTGCGTCAGCGCAAAGTCGGTGACCCACTTCCAAAAGCCGTTGAGGCACTCAAGCTAGTTGAGCTCGAACACCTTGCCCAGCGCAGACCAACACAGTTGTCTGGAGGTCAGCAGCAGCGAGTGGCGCTCGCCAGAGCCTTAGTGAATCGGCCATCACTTCTTCTGTTGGATGAGCCACTTGGCGCACTGGATCTAAAGCTCAGGCGTCAAATGCAAGTAGAGCTCAAGGCGATTCAGATGGAAGTCGGTCTTACCTTCTTGCACGTTACCCATGACCAGGAAGAAGCTATGGATATGGCTGACACCGTGGCGGTAATGAACAAGGGAAGAATCGAACAGATGGGTGCCCCTGAGGCCCTTTATGAAAGACCAAAGACCCTCTTTGTTTCTAAATTCTTAGGCCAGTCAAACATTTTTGTTGGCGACGTTGTTGAATCATCTGGAGACTCGGTGAGCATCAGCATTGCGGGACGTCAGATTAAGGTTCCTGTCAATCGCGCAGAAAAGACAACAGGCAAAATTGCAATCGGAGTGAGGCCCGAAAAGGCCTTCTTCCACGAAGACGCTGAGCCATCAGCAAACGCTGGGCTAAACGTAGTGGGTCCGGGCGAAATCATTGACATCAGATTTACTGGCGTTAGTAACCAGTACCTCATCGATATTCCTAACCTTGGTGAAGTAACGGTATTTGCGCAGAACATCGGCAAGTCTCCAGTGACTGAACTTGGAGCCAAGGTTTGGGTTAGCTGGAAAGTTGAGCACAGCTTCGGACTCTCTGATCTTCCTGAAGTGAAGCCTGAAGGTAATTAGCAGTATGTCAACCCAGGTATCGGTCAAGAAAGTAAAGACCGCAGGGAAGCCAAAAAACCCCAAAATTTTGCTCATTTTGGTGTTGCCTGGACTTTTTTACCTTGGACTCTTTTTTATTACACCTTTTGCTTCCCTAATTACCACTTCTCTTCAGGCACCCTCACCAACGGGCGGTATTGGTCAGTATGTGCCTGGCCTTGAATTCGGCAACTACGCGTTTGTGGTTACCGAATACATTGACCAGATAGTCAGGTCATTTATCTACGCAACGCTCGCGACCTTGTTGGCTTTAGCTATCAGCTACCCAATCGCTTACTTCATCGGCGTTAAGGCAAGAAACAAACCGGTGCTGCAAGCGCTGTTGTTGACTTTGGTTATCGCCCCATTTTTCATTAGCTTCTTACTTCGCACATTTGCGTGGAAGCAAGTGTTTGGACAAAACTCATTCATCTCAACTCTTCTAAGAGATATCGGATTATTGGCCGACGACCAGTTCCTTCTGGGCAGTTCGTTGGTTGTAGTTTTTGGACTCACTTATAACTTCATTCCATTTATGACCCTCCCGCTATATACAAATCTCGAGAGATTGGACACGGCACTTCTGGAAGCCGGAAGCGACCTATACGCGAAGCCAACTAGCACATTTTGGAAAGTGACATTCCCACTATCCATCCCAGGAATAACTTCGGGAACGCTTCTAACCTTTATTCCAATTGCGGGAGACTATGTAACTGCAAGCGGTAACTTCCTTGGAAGCCCAAAGACATCCATGCTTGGAAACGTTATTGAGGCTAACTTCATAACCATTCAGGATTTTCCGAGCGCATCTGCTTTGTCTGTACTTCTGATGGCGGCAATTGTAGTTATGGTAGCGGCATACATTAGGCGAACTGGAACGGAGGACCTACTTTGAACAAGTTCAGCTTGGGTAAGTACCTCCTACCCACCTACATTTCATTGGCCTTTATCTTTCTCATGTTCCCGATTGGTTACACCTTCGTCTTTTCGTTCAACGACCCATTCAAAAACACACCTGGTTGGCAGGGTTTCACCTTCGACAACTGGACTGGAGTTTGCAACAACGAAGCGGTGTGTGAAGCTTTTGGTAATTCAATTCTGATTGCAGTGACTGCGACCATTTTTTCCACAATTCTCGGAACAATGCTGGCAATTGCCGTTACTAGGTACGATTTCAAGTTTCGATCCGCTACCAACTTGCTATTGTTTTTACCCCTTGCAACTCCAGAGGTAGTGATGGGCGCAGGACTTGCCGCACAGTTTTTCAACGTTGGAATCCCAAGAGGGATTGGTCCGGTAATTGTCGGTCACATCCTTTTCACGCTTAGCTTTGTAGTAGTTACTGTGAAAGCTCGAATTGCCACTTTGGATCCGAAGCTTGAGGAAGCTGGCAGAGATCTTTACGCGCCGCCCGCTCAGGTGTTTATGAAAATTACCTTCCCTCTGCTACTTCCAGGAATCATGGCGGCGGCACTGCTTTCACTGGCTCTTAGCTTCGACGATTACATCGTTACTGCTTTCAACTCGGGCACAGAAATCACTTTCCCGAAGTATGTTTACGCCGCAGCCCTGCGAGGAATTCCACCAGAGGCAAACGTTATTGGTTCGGCGGTCTTCATTTTTGCTATTGCCCTTGTGTTGGTATTCCAACTCGGGGGAGCGCTAAAGCGCAACAGGCTCGCAAAACTAGCCAAATAGGGCTTGAGCCGCATCCCTGAAGTGATCGGTGTGACGTTTCACGTCTTCTAGGGTCGTAGCGGGAGAAATTAGCGCCATGTTGTGAAATGGCGTCATTAGAACTCCGCGGTTTATTGCGTGCAGGTGAAGATATTGTTGTAACTCAAAATCATCCGCATCTGCTGCCTCTTTGCCCGTTTTCGGAGCCGTTGCTCTAAAGCTGTATTCGGCCCGGCAGCCTAGTTGGCTAACCTGCCAAGGAATTTCAAATTCATCGATGATTTCTTGAACATCGTTAGTCCAGACGGTACACAGCTGCTCCATCTTCTCGAAGGCTGCTTCGGTGAGAACTTCGGTTAGGGTTGCCCGAATTGCTGCCATAGACAGAGCATTACCGGCTAGCGTTCCTCCAACGCCTCCGACATCTATGTGCTCTAGGTTCAAGCTGTTGGAAATTCTCTTCGCTAGGGCTTCGCTCATACCGAAGGTGCCCGCCGGGATTCCCGCTCCAATTGTCTTTCCGAGAACTACGGCATCAGGTCTTAGGTTTCGTCTTTTAGTCATTCCTCCAACACCCTCGGAAAGAGTGTGAGTTTCATCGTGGATCAAGATCACGTCATACCTTGTTGCTAGCTCTCTTAGACCTTCAAGGTAGCCAGGTTCTGGAAGAACTATTCCAATGTTGGTCATTGCTGGTTCAATCAAGGCAGCGGCAATCTCACCCGAGGCAAAAGCTCTCTCAGCCTCCGCGAGGTCATTGAATGGAACAACCCAGGTGGTTTCGCTTAGCTCAACTGGAGCTCCAATGTTGTTTACTCTGCTGACGGTGTTGCCAGCCTCATCTAAGTTTGCAAAGGTCTCATCAACAGTTCCGTGATAGCAGTAGTCATGAATCAGAATCTTCTTTCGTCCAGTCACGTGACGTGCGTAGCGAATGATGTGTCTGTTGGCATCGGTAGCTGTCAAGGTGAACTGCCACTTTTCTAAACCAAATCTGTCAGCGAGGGTTTGAGCTGCTATAGCGGCGTCAGTAGTTGGCAACATAAAGGTGATTCCTTTATCAAGTTGAGTCTTAATTGCTTTAATCGATGCATCAGGTGAGTGACCAACCATTGCTCCAGTGTCACCTAGGCAAAAATCAACATAGTCATTGCCGTCAACGTCGCTGAAGTGAGCACCTTTGGCGCTAGCAACGTATACAGGGTATGGACCTGGCCACTTCTTCATCCAGGACATGGGGACACTATTCATCATGGATCCCGCCGCTTTTTCATGGAGCTTTTTTGACTCTGGATGCTTTTCGACAAAGAGGGCTAACTCTTTGGCAAAAAGTTGCTCTAGGCGCTGTGGATCGAAAAATGATGTCATTAGAGAAGGTCCTAATTAAAGGGAAGCGATGCCAGCTTCAACGATGTCCAGTGCTTGATTTAGCAGAGCATCGTTTATTACTAGCGGCGGTAAGAATCTAATAACGTTTCCGTGTGTTCCGGCACTCAGAATAACTACACCTTGACTGTGAGCATATTTGGACACTGCTTCAACGGCCTTGGAGTTCGGATTCAAAGTTCCTGGCTCAACAAACTCGATTGCCTGCATGGCTCCTCGACCGCGGACATCTCCGATTACCGGATACTTGCTCTTCATTTGGGCTAACCGGGAGCTCAATATTCTTTCAATTCGTTCCGCTTGTTCAAGCACTCCGCCAGCTTCTAGTTGATTTAGAACCGCAACTGCTGCAGCAGCAGCAACTGGGTTTCCTCCGTAGGTGCCGCCTATCCCACCTGGATGAGAAGCATCCATGATTTCGGCTCTTCCGGTGACCGCAGAGATCGGCATTCCGCCAGCAATTCCCTTGGCGATAGTGACTAGATCGGGCTCGAAGCCTTCTTCCCACTCACTAGCAAACCATTTACCGGTTCTTGCAATTCCAGATTGAACTTCATCGGCAACCATGACGATCCCGTTTTTTGCTGCCCAGTCCGCAATTGTCTTGAGGAACCCAGGAGCTGGGACGATAAAGCCACCTTCACCCTGAATAGGTTCGATGACCACGGCAGCAAGGCTTTCTGCACCTACGCGCTTTTCCATATAGGTAATTGACCGTCTGGCTGCTTCTTCACCGGTCATCCCGGCTGGATCGCGGAATGGGTAAGACATGGGAACATGGTGAACCCCTGGTGCAAAGGGGCCGAATCCGGTGTTGTATGGGTGAGCTTTAAAGTTCATGGCCATTGTGAGGTTGGTGCGGCCGTGGTAGCCGTGGTCAAAAACGGCGATTTCTCCTCGACCGGTAAATTTGCGGGCAATCTTGACTGCGTTTTCAACAGCCTCGGCTCCGGAATTGAATAGCGCAGAACGCTTCTCGAAATTTCCCGGTGTTCTGCGATTGAGTATTTCGCAAACCTGAACGTATGGAACATAAGGGGTGACGGTAAACAAGGAGTGAGTAAGTTTTTGAACCTGCTCCATGACGGCGTCAACTACCTGCTGATTGGTGTGACCTATTGTCACAACCCCAATACCGCTTCCAAGGTCAATCAACTGATTGCCATCAACATCGACCAAAACTGCTCCGTGAGCGCGCTCAATGTACACCGGCAGCATGGTGCCTACACCGTGACTGACTTCCTGCTGCTTTTTCTTGTGCAATTCCAAGGACTTAGGTCCAGGTATTGCGGTAACTAATTTCAGTTCTTGGCTTATTTCCATTGTTTCTCAATTCTACGCCTGCCCAATTGAATAGCCGTGGCATGCCATTATTGAAGCATGCGACGCGTCATAATCCTTGGATCTACTGGGTCAATAGGCACCCAGGCAATCGAGGTAATCAATCAGAACCCCGACAAATTCAAAGTTGTCGGACTAGCCGCCGGCGCTAATTCCAAGGATTTGGAAGCTCAAAGGGAACACTTTGGCCTAGAAAATTCGCAGGCCGTTCTTGGTGCGGAAGCAGCAACCAGCCTCGTTGAAGAAACCGATGCCGAGGTTGTTATTAACGGCATCACCGGTTCGATTGGTTTAGCACCAACCCTTGCAGCTTTAAGGACTGGAAAGATTCTGGCTCTAGCAAACAAAGAGTCTTTGATTGTTGGCGGTCAATTAGTTAAGGATCTCGCGGCAGCCGGTCAAATTGTTCCAGTTGACTCCGAGCACTCCGCAATCGCACAGTGTCTTCGCTCCGGCTCACAAGCAGAAGTCAAAAGACTTATTCTTACCGCCTCTGGCGGACCATTTAGAGGATTCAGTGCTAAGCAGCTTGCCGAAGTCACTCCCGCACAAGCCCTTGCGCACCCAACCTGGGTGATGGGTCAAGTCGTCACGACCAACTCGGCTTCGATGGTTAATAAGGGTCTTGAACTAATCGAAGCTCACCTATTGTTTGACATACCATTTGATCAAATTGAGGTTACGGTTCATCCGCAGTCTGTGGTGCACTCAATGGTCGAGTTTGTCGATGGCTCAGTTATTGCACAGGCATCTCCACCGGATATGAAACTTCCAATCGCGCTGGGCTTGAGCTGGCCAGATCGAATTCCTTATGTCTCAAAACCAATTGACTGGAGCAAATCACATAGCTGGCAATTTGATCCACTTGACGAAACTGTGTTTAGCGCAGTACGACTTGCAAGACAAGTTGGAACTATGGGCAAAAGCTATCCTGCGGTATACAACGCAAGTAACGAGCAGGCGGTGGCAGCATTTCATGCCGGTCTTATTCGATTTGATCAAATAACCGAACTTATTGAAAAAGCCGTGGACGCTCACGAACCAGATTCCGAGCTAACTCTAGAGAGCGTGTTGGCTGCCGAGAGGTGGGCTAGGGATCGCACCGATGCTCAGATAGCAAAGGCCTGTTAGTTTCCCCAGAATATGAATTGAGTATCTACTCAAGCGCGCATCGTGAGTTAGATTTGGACTCGTGAGCGAGACCCTTTGGTACCTAGCTGGAATTGTCTTTATTCTGCTTGGAATAGCCTTTTCGATTGGCCTTCATGAACTTGGCCACCTATTGCCAGCAAAAGCCTTTGGGGTCAAAGTAACCAAGTACATGATTGGTTTTGGACCAACACTGTTTTCTAGAAAAAGAGGCGAGACCGAGTACGGAATCAAAGCAATTCCACTTGGCGGTTACATAGCCATGTTGGGCATGTATCCACCGGCCAAAAAAGCAGTTACCAAAACGGGTTTCTTTCAAGACATGATTTCCCAGGCAAGGCTTGCCCATTCGGAGGAAGAAACTCCAAAAGACAAGAATCGCAAGTTCTACCAGTTACCCGTTGGCAAAAGAATGATAATCATGCTTGGCGGCCCATTCATGAACTTGTTGCTTGGGGTGGTTCTTACAGTCATCGCCTTGTCGGGTTTTGGCGTCTACCAGAGCTCTCTCAAGATCGAGGCAGTTTCAGTCTGTCTAGATAACACTCAAGCGCAGTGTCCAGTTTCTGAACAAACTCCCGCTCACCTTGCTGGGTTCTTAGCTGGAGATGAAATAGTAACTGTCGGTGGTGCTCCAGCTGGTGATTGGCAACAGATAAGACAACTACTAACCCAAACTCCAACCACCGCATTTGAGGTAAAAAGATCTGGAGAGATTGAAGCACTTACGGTTACTGCCGTAATCCAAGAGCGTCCCCAGTTTGATGATTTTGGAAATCCTGTTCTTGATGAAGCTGGAGATCCGGTTCTTGCGCCACAACCTTTCCTAGGTGTGTTTCTCATTCCAGAAAGAATCCCAGTATCTGTTTCAGAATCCATCCAGGCCTCAGGAAGCACAATGCTGCAAATTGGTCAGCTAATTCTTCAACTGCCTCAGAAGGTATTAGAAGTTACAGCCTCAACTTTTGGCTACGGTGAGCGTGACCCGAATGGACCGATTTCAATTGTGGGAATCGGTGCAATAGCTGGCGAGGTAGCCGCGTCTGAACAGACTGGCTTTTCCGACAAGCTCGCAACTGGGATTTCAATACTGGGCTCGCTTAATTTCGCGCTGTTTGTTTTCAACATGATTCCCTTGCTCCCTCTTGATGGCGGCCACGTGGCCGGTGGAATTTACGAGAGCATCAAGCGAGGTATCTATCGGCTGGCAGGAAAAAAAGACCCCGGTCCAGCCGATACCGCCCTTTTGATGCCGCTAACCTGGGCAGTGTTTATCGCACTGCTTCTAGTGTCGGTTTTGTTGATAGCAGCGGACTTGATAAACCCAATTTCCCTGTTTGGATAGCGGTTATTCAGTAAAGCTGAAATGCCTGCGTATGCTTAATGGCGAACCAACAATCTCGCAAGGAGCGTCGTGCCAGCTGTAAACCTAGGTCTTCCAAAGCCACCGCCACCGGTGCTGACCCCGAGGCGTAAGACCCGGCAGATCATGGTTGGAAAAGTGCAGGTTGGAAGCGAAGCTCCAATCTCTGTGCAGTCAATGACCACCACGC
>Ga0208592_1000310_pt1 | contig 14989 bp, 15 predicted proteins | sample LakMenE18May10ns_FD_150712 | JGI IMG/M metagenome (GOLD analysis project Ga0208592, IMG submission 150712) | Freshwater microbial communities from Lake Mendota, WI - 18MAY2010 deep hole epilimnion ns (SPAdes) | ecosystem: Environmental > Aquatic > Freshwater > Lentic | place: Lake Mendota...
CCTTCCGTAATTAAGCGGAAATCCAATTGAATGGCCGCTTCGTTTTGTTGAAATAATTCCCAACGATTTTCAATTACAATCGGTGGATTTCCAAGGTATTCGATTCTGGTTTTTCCAGTGCCATTTTCAGCGATGAAAAGGCCGTTCATGTAGAGCGAACATCCTTCTTCCAATGCAAAAAGGGAAGCTGCGACTTCTTCGTTTGGTATAACTTGAGCATTCACGCGAATGTCCGTATCCAATTTCGGGAACTGGTACTGAAGGAATGGTTCAGTGATGAATCCAACTTCACAATCCGGAAGCAAGCGTTCCCAACGTTCATCGTTTGTGTAGATTCCCATGCGTAAATTCCCCACCGGTCGACTCAAGGTCAATGGAGCAAAGCGTAAGTGTAATCCGTTGTCGTCTAGGTTGATTTTCATGCTGCTGCTTTTTCAGTTGTAGTTGAACTCGTTAAGTAAAGTAAGGCAAAGGTCAGTCCACCATTTAAAATGAGCATTTCATGTCCAAAGGCATAGCCGCCAAGCCATTGTTTTTGGTCGTAATTTGGGTTGAAATAGGTCAGAATGACTGGTCCATAAGTGATTCCTAGACAAACGAGCGGAGCCAGAATGCATACAATGGGAACCATGTAGTTTTTGATGTTGCGTTTTGTTAAAATACCAAAGGCAAAGAGACCCAGCAATGGACCGTAGGTAAATCCAGCAATGGTAAAAATGAGGTCTACGATGCTTTTGTTATCCATCCATTTAAAATAGAAGACAAGTAGCATGAAGAGGAACGCAAAGGAAAGGTGCACGCCTTTTCGGAGGAAGTTTCGTCGTTGTTCATCTAGATCTTGCCGGCGTTCAAACCCTAAAATATCAATGCAGAAGGAAGAAGTTAAGGCTGTAATGGCCCCATCAACCGAAGGAAAAAGTGCTGAAATCAGACCGATGATGAAAATAATGAAAATCCCAAACGGCAAGTGTTGTTGCACGATGGAAGGGAATAAATCATCCGGTTTGAATTCCCAACCGTTTTGGGTGGCAAATAATTGCAGCATTCCACCCAATAAAAGAAACAAGGCATTCACAAAAAGCAAGATAAAACTAAATACCACCATATTCTTTTGCGCATCTTTTAAATTTTTCACACTGATGTTTTTTTGCATCATTTCTTGGTCCAAACCTGTCATGGTAATGGTAATAAATGCTCCTCCAATGATGTGTTTCCATAGGAAATCTTTGCGCAACGGATCAGTACTCCATAATTTAGTCATGCCTCCTTCAGACATTTCGTTCCAAATATGTGACCACGACCAATTTAATTCACCTTGAATGGAAATGATGCACACCACCAAAGCCAATAACATGAAAATGGTTTGAAGCGTGTCGGTCCAAACAATCGTTTTAACCCCGCCGCGAAAGGTGTAGGCAATGATCATGGCAATAATGATGATCGTGGAAAGCCAAAAAGGAATGCCGACATCATCAAATACAAAAAGCTGGAGCACATTGATTACTAGGTAGAGTCGAACGGTTGCTCCCAATGTCCTGGATAAGATAAAATACCCAGCGCCCCATTTGTAAGCGGAAAATCCAAGTCGGTACTCCAAATAACGGTAAATTGAACTTAAATTGTATTTGTAATAGAGTGGAAGCAGGACATAAGCAACAATAAAATAGCCAATGAAAAATCCGAGAACCATTTGATAATAATAGAATCCGTTCGCACTGACCGTTCCTGGAACGGAAACAAAAGTGACCCCGGAAAGGGACGTTCCAATCATTCCAAAAGCCACCAAATACCATGGGCTTTTTTTATCACCAGTGAAAAAACTTTGCGAAGTAGAATTCTTGGATGTATAATGTGAAATCAACAATAAAATGCCGAAATAGGCAATTAATATTGCGATGATATATGCTTGATTCATGCCAATTGTTTGAAACGTAAAAATAATCGAAAGCAGGATATGTGAAGAGAATTTTACGCATTACTTTTCAATCGAATGTTATCTTTGTGCAAAACAACGCTTATGGAACTGTGGATCTTTCTTTTATTTTTGGTATTCTTTGGCATAACCATCATCGCTTTAGTGTATTTCTTTTTAAAGCGTCAAGAAGACCAAGAATTGGTCAAGTTGCAACTAGAATTACGCAGAGGAAGACAGGAGTTTTTCTTGCCAGCTCGCTTGGAGGCATATCAGCGTGCAATCTTGTTGATGGAGCGGATTCATCCAAATAGTTTGGTCATGCGTGCACATCAAGGAAATGTTTCTGCGCTGGCTCAACAAGGAATATTATTAAAAACAATTCGAGACGAATTTGATCACAATGTGGCGCAACAATTGTTTATTTCGGAAGCGGGTTGGAAAATGATGCGCGACTCGAAGGAAGAATCCATCAGACTCATTAACCTAGCGGCTTCTCAAATGGGAGAGCAATCAAGTTCCTTGGATTTATCAGCAAAAATCATGGAGATCATGGCGCAGTTGGAGACAATGCCATCCGAGGTAGCTGTATCCTTCTTAAAACAAGAGTTTCAAGCCTTATTTTGATCCGAGTTTCGCCCTCAAAATTTCAAATACCATCGGTACAAGTGATAGGCCAATGATGCCGAAAATCACCAGTTCAAAGTTCTTCTGAACAAAGCTTAGGTTGCCGAAAAAATAACCAAGTAGGGTGAGTCCACATACCCAGGTAATTCCTCCTATGATGTTGAATTTTAAAAACTTTGAATAACTCATTGCACCAATTCCTGCAATAAAAGGGGCAAAGGTTCGAACAATGGGAACGAAACGAGCAATGATGATGGTTTTCGATCCGTGTTTTTCATAAAAAGCCTGAGTCTGATCAATGTATTTCTGTTTCACCAATTGGCGCTTTCCAATTTTCCACTGAAGCACTTTTGCGCCGATGGTTTTCCCTAGAAAATAATTGACTCCATCACCAAGTATGGCTGCGATAATGAGAAGCAAGAGTACAAGCCAAAGGTTCAATTCGGCCATTTCGGTTCCTTTTGTTACTCCAGCACAGAAGGTTCCTGCAGCAAAAAGCAAGGAATCACCAGGTAAAAATGGCATGACCACTAGTCCTGTTTCCACAAAAATGATGAGAAAAAGGATGGCATAAATCCAGATCCCATAATCTTGAATCAACACAAATAAATGATCGTCAAGGTGAAGGAAAAAATCCAGAAAATCTTTGAGTAAGGTCATTAGTCTTGTTTTAATGAGGGATCAACTTGCTCAATCCATCCATTTATTCCACCTTCCATCACAAAAACATGTGGAAAATGGTATTCTGTTTCTAACAAATTTACAACGGCTTCCGCTCGACGTCCACTTTGACACATGATGACAATTTCTTTTTCCATTGGGATTTCGTCATGTCGAACAGAAATTTCTCCCATGGGAATGTGAATGAATCCAGTGTTGCATTGTTGATATTCATAGTCTTCACGAATATCGATGATGGTCAAATTGTCTTGTTTCAACAATCTTTCTTGACAGCTTTTGGGATCGATGTAGCGCATAATTTGTTTTCACAAAGATAAGATTTGCTTTTAATTCATGGCAATCGGGATGATTTTTGCTCCGTGATTTAGGGAGAGAGGGTGATTTACCCATGGCATGAAGAAGGAATGAGTGTCCGTTTTATGGACTGGAATTTCCTTAAATTGAATCTTCCAACTGTGTTTATCCCAATAAATGATTCGTTGGCCTTTCCCTTGCTTGATTTGAAATAGGTGTTGCCCCAGTTTTAATGAAATTTCTTTCTTCCGAATGGACACATAGCGGATGTCTGCAGGATGCACTTTCAAATAATTCGAAACATTAAAGGCGATTTTATCCTTTCGATCGTGATCGAAAAAACACCAAGTTTTATCCTTGGATTTCAATAGAATGGTCAATTTATTTTCGTTTAAAATACATACGTGTGATTCCATGCTATTCCGGTAACGTTCAAAATTGATCCAGCTGAGAATGAGTAGGAAAAGAAAAGCACCAATTTTCCAATAGGTACGTTTAACTTCGCCTAATACAAGTACACATGCAAGTATGAACAAGATGGGAATGAAGGATTGTTCTAATTCAAATCCGTAAACCAATGCACCAGGCCAGGATTCAATCCATTGTATGAATTCAAACATCCAATAAAGAGATAAGTACAAGATGAGTGCATTTATGGCACCGATAAAGGGAACATAATGCAGTCCCAAAATGAAAATCCCAGCACCTAGAACGATTGTGGAAAGCCCCATCAATCCGAGATTGGCAATAGCAAAGTAATTGGGGAATTGGTGGAAGTAATACAGTGTTAAAGGTGTGGTAGCGATTTGTGCAGAGAATCCAATTGCTGTTCCTTCCCACAAATATGCAAGGACCTTGTTTTTTGGAAGCCAAAGCTTTGAAATCTTTTGGTAAAATAGAAAGATTCCGATCATGGCTAAGTAGGAAAGTTGAAATCCAATGTCGAAAAAGTACAAGGGTTTCCAAAGCACAATGACAAATGCGGTAAAGAAAAGGGTGTTGATGGAGGAGGATTGCCAACCCTTCCATTGAGCCCATGTTAAAACCGAAAACATAAAAACGGCTCTTATGACGGAGGGAGAAAATCCGGTCATTAGCGCATAAAACCAAAGGAGTAAAATCACAAGTAGAAGCGCATTTGATCGTTTGACCCAACGCGCACCGATCTTGATGATGTAGAGAAGTAATTGTAAGATGAGTCCAATGTGTAAACCTGAAACAGCTAAGATATGCATCGCTCCCGTTGCAGTGAAAGCGCTACGGATTTCTTGGTCCAACATGGACTTGTCTCCTAGAATTAATGCTTGAGCAATTGCGAGTTCTTTGCCACTTAAATGAGCGGAAAGGATCTCCATGCATTTTTGTTGACTCGATCGAATCAGGGAATTTAGAAAGGATGTTTGACTGTATTTTAGGTGTTTGAATTCATGTTCATTGACAAAGAATTGTCCTTTTATTCCTTTTGTCTCCCAATATTGTTTCATGTCGAATTCCCCGGGATTTCCTTTGTTCGCTATTGGAATAACGGTTGTCCTGACGTAAATCCATTCGTCTAACCTGGGTTTTCGATTGCTTTTCATATAAAACCGAACGGGGGTTATACATGGTTGATGTTGCTTCCTCCAATGAATTTCTCCGCTTCCTTTCATCCAAGGGGAGCCATGTTGTAGCTCTGTGATTTGCATAACGAAGGCTGTTTTTCCTTTGTGAAAGGGCCACGATTCCCAGGCAGTTTGTCTAATTTGTTCGCGCGTAGCAACGAAACCTAAGCAACTAAACAGGACAAATAAGAAAAGATGTTTAGCTAAGGATTGTCGTTTTGAAGAGGTAAATAAAATCGATGAAAGTATCAGGCTTTGACAAACGATGAGGAGCGCAAAGTCGCTATTCGAGTAGAACTTGGCAGCGCAAATGATTCCCAGAAAGAAATACAAACAAACGTAAAAAAAAGGATAGCGCGAAAAGGCTGGACGAAAATCCGGCGAAACCTGTGACATGGTAAGAAAAGTTTAGTTCAGGTAAAACTTTCCCTCCATCCAAATGATTTGTTCTTTATTGATTAAGTTTCTCAAAGCGGCCTCTGCCTCTTGCTCACTTGCACCTAACTTGATAGCTAGATCTATAAGGCTTGCTGGTGTTTCTAAAACGGTTAAAATTTCCTGTTCCATCGAGTTTTCAGGAAAAGCGTTTTTGAGGCAAACATCGCATGTACCGCATGGATCAGAATTTTGTCCAAAGTATGCCAATACCTGTTGCGTTCGACACCTTGAAGCAAGGCAAAATTCGATCATCGATTCCGCTTTTTGGATGGCATTGTCTCTTCGCTCCTTGTAAATACTAGGTTTCAAGTAGATGTGTGTATCCGGAAGTCTTTCGGTGATGTACGTCACGGTAGGTAAATTGCTTCTTAAGTTTAAATCACTGATTCCATGTAGTTGCATGAACTCTAACTGTTGAGTTAAACGCTCAGAATTGATTTTTAGTCTTTTGCAGATTTCATCTTCATGGATGGCATGGAAATATTCAAAGATTCCGGGGTACGACCGCACTAAAAGGGTGGAAAGGGGGTGAATCGATTCGTATTGAATTTGAAAATTGTACAATTCTCGGTTTGTTACAAGAAAGCGCAGTTTCGTTGGATGAAATGTACCTTCTGAAAACAACAAATTTTCATTTAATTCTAAGATTTTTAAGGAGTGAAATGTTGTCTCGTAGTCTAGTTTATACACTTGACACATTTTTTTTAGGTCCAAAGGATAGGTTTCTTCTTTCCCGGAGCCAATGGCAATTTTCAGAAAATTTGAAATGGCACGGTATGTATTGAGGACATCTTCTTTTGCTGGGAATTTTTTTAAGGTGGCAGATCGAAGGTTTTCTAAGTCTTTGTCCTCGAAAAACATCCATGCTTTGGAAATTTCTCCGTCTCTTCCTCCGCGTCCAGCTTCTTGGAAATAGGCTTCGAGAGAGGAGGGAACTTCATAGTGTAACACAAAGCGCACATTGGACTTATCAATTCCCATTCCGAAAGCGTTTGTTGCAACCATGATTTGACGTTTTTCCGTCATCCAATCCTTCAACATCTGTTCCCGTTCCAATTTGGTGAGTCCACCATGGTAAATGCCGCACGAAATGTTGTTTGCCATTAAGGCTTTTGCCATTTCTTTGACGGACCTTCTTGTTTGACAATAAACGATGCCAACTGCTTTTGATGTTCGACAATATGCGAGAATGGATTCCAATTTATTGTTCGTTTTTTTCACTTGATAATGCAAGTTGGAACGGACAAACGAAGCTTCATGCGTGCGAACTTTTTTCAGTTCGAGTTGCGAAATGATATCAGCTTTGACACGTTTCGTTGCTGTAGCGGTCAAGGCCAAAATGGGAAGTTCTGGTTTTAATGCACGCAGGTTTTTTAGTTGCAGAAAGCTTGGTCGAAAATCGTGTCCCCATTCAGAAATGCAATGCGCTTCATCCACGACAAGTAATCCTACATGCATGGCTTTAAAACGCTCAATAAATAAAGTGGATTGACAGCGTTCGGGAGAAGTATATAAAAAATCCAAGCCACCAAACCGCGCATTGTCAAGGATGTAATCAATTTCCTTGTAGCTCATTCCCGATGTAATGGCTTTTGCGCGCAGTCCTCGTTTGTTCAAGTTTTCTACTTGGTCTTGCATGAGTGCGATGAGCGGCGAAATGACTACGGTAATTCCTTCACGGATCAATCCGGGTATTTGAAAACAAATGGATTTTCCTCCACCCGTTGGTAAAAGTGCTAATACATCGTGTCCTGCGATCGCGTCCTCCACAATGGCTTGTTGGTTCGGTCTAAAATGATCGAAACCCCAATATTGCTTTAAAACTTCTTCGCTTTGACTCACTATTTTTGCTTTACATGCAAATGTACGAGAAATGTCTTGTGTATAAAATAAGTTGTGAAGGAGGAATAGAAGCCGTATATTCGCGCTACAAATTACGCGTATGTCAACTACATCTCTCAATTTTTCAGTTGAAAAAAACACTCAATCTAGTCTAGCTCAAGTTGATTGGGACAACTTACCTTTTGGTCGAATTTTCTCAGATCACATGTTCATTATGGAATATGCAGATGGAAAATGGCAAGAAGGGAAAATCGTTCCTTTTCAACCGATTCCAATGCATCCAGCGATGTCCGCTTTGCATTATGGTCAATCTATTTTCGAGGGATTGAAAGCGTATAAAAATATTGATGACGAAGTGGTTTTGTTTCGTCCGGATATGAATGCGAAACGTTTTGCAGAATCAGCAGCACGCATGTGCATGCCGGAAGTTCCTGAAGAAATTTTCATTGAAGCAATCAAACAATTGGTGGCTGTGGACAAAGATTGGGTAACCGATCGTCCGGGATATTCATTATACATTCGTCCATTTTTGTTTGGAACGGATGAATTGGTTGGCATCAAGCCATCAGACACCTATAAATTCATGGTAATTACTTCACCCGTTGGAGCGTACTATGCGGAACCGGTTCGTGTTAAAATCGAAGAATATTACACACGCGCTGCCAAAGGTGGTGTTGGTCGTGCAAAAGCTGCTGGAAATTACGGTGCATCGTTGTATCCAGCCAAACAATGTCAGGTGCAAGGATTCCACCAGTTGGTTTGGACGGATGCGAAAGAGCATTTGTACATCGAGGAATCTGGAACGATGAACATTATTTTCCAAATTGGTGGAAAGTTGATTACGCCTTCTGAGGATGCGGATACGATTTTACGTGGGATCACAAAACGTTCTGTTTTAGAACTTGCCGCAAGTTGGGGAGTTGAAATTGAGGAACGTCAAGTTTCAGTTGAAGAAATTGTAACTGCAGCGAAAAACGGAACCTTGGAAGACGCCTTTGGAGCTGGAACTGCAGCAACCATCGCACAAATCATTGTCATTGGGTACCGTGATGAAATCTTGGAATTGCCTGCGTTCGAAACACGTACGCTTTCTAATCGCATCAAACAACACATGGATGATTTGAAAGCGGGTAAAGAGGCGGATGTATTCAATTGGAACCTTATCGTTTAATTCCTTGTGGAATTTTACTTTTCTTTGCGTCTCACTTGAGTCATGAGATTCTATCTTTTATTTTTTTTAACCCTTACCGTCTATTTTGCTGATGCTCAATTGCTTCGTGTAACATGTTACGACAAACGCACGGGGGACCTTGTGTCGAATGTTGGCATAACCATGACTCCATTTTTAGGAGGGGATTCCATTGTCTATCAAACCACGGTCAGTGGAATTTCGGATTACCAATTAAAAGGGATTGAACTTGGAAGGACCTTGTATTTTGAATTTCGTCATGCCATTTATCAAACCACGACCATTGAGTTCCATTACAAAGAGCGTGAGGATACAATTCAATTGAAAGTCTACATGAATCCTATGCGGATTCAAACGTCAAAAGAAGTCATAGTGAAATCGGTGGGCGTGCCTGACACTGTTTTTGGTTCCAAACGTCTGAGTGTCGCTGATTTTGAATTACAGGCGAATGGAGATGTGGTGATTCTTGCCTATCCAAAACAACTGCATAAAGGAAGTGAATTGCTCCTTTATAATGGAGATGAGACCAAATCTAGTGTGCTTCTGAACGATGCAGCCATTGAATTAAAGAGGGATTTTCGTGGAAATTCACACGTCATTTGCAAGGATCATGTCTATGGTGTTTATACGGATGGCGAACAGATCGAAATAGGACAAATTCCCAAGGATTATTATTTTAAGTACATTGAACCGATTGTTGACACCAATACTTCAAAGATTTTCTTTTCCGATTTCAGTAAAATTTATCCAGCATTTGAATATTTTGTCTACGATCAATTGGATTCATCGTATAAATCCATCGTAAATATTAAAGATGATTTAATGATGGAGCTTTATCGTTCCGAATACAAATGGATGGATGTCCGGACAAAATTATGGGCCAAGAACAAAGAAATGGAAACGGGGATTGATGCGGAGATATACATTGGTGCAAATTATTTTACGCAATCCATCTATTACCAAGAAGTCTATGCTCCCATGTTTCATCGAAACGACTCCATCATTGTATTTAATTATCCAAAGGATGTTCTTTTGATCTATTCCATTGACGGCAGTCGCATGGATTCCATTCCTATTTACCACCATTACCAAGCCAAGGAAACAGGGTGGAGGCGCAACGTGCTTCAAGATCGCGTAACGGGTTCCATTTACACATGCTACGAGAAAGATGGCTATAGTTACCTAGGATTAGTCAACATCAAAACGGGTGAGATCAGTGAAAAAGTCAAGTTAACGTTTCGCTATGTAGATAAAATCCGTGTTCACAATAATTACGTTTACTACGTTTATCGTCCCTTTGAATCCATTCAAAAGAAATTCCTTTATAAAGAAAAACTGCCCTATCAGTTTAAGGGAATGGAGAAGAATTACGGAACCAAAATTTCAATTGATACCGGCAAGTGATCGCTGTAGCCACCGAGGTATTTTTCACCACCATACGTTCTGAATGGAACTTTATTTCCCTTGTATTCGGTAATTAAATAAGGGAAAGAAGAAATTTTTCCAGAATTTTCTTTCATGCGCACTTTTCCGCTTGATAGGCCTTTGGAAACATAGATGTGGTCTAAGATTCCCCATTCTTCTTTGTAATTGTAAGAGCCACCAAATTCTCCGGATTGAGCGGTAATGACTGGATTTAACCGTGCTTCAATGATTTGAGGAGCTTTGTCCTGCGGATGGTCATTTAAATCACCCAAGTAAACAATTTTTGCATTCGGATTCACGGAAAGAATGGAATCAATAAAATGTGCTCCAGCTTCCGCTGCTTTGATGCGTTTGGGTTCACTTGTATCTGTTCCAGAACGCCTGCTTGGCCAATGGTTGACCATCACGTAGATGCTTTCCTTGTTGCATTTGAATTTCGCCCAAACGATGTCTCGGGTGAGGGGAGTGCTGTCACCTGGAAGGACAAAACGGATGTTTCCAGATTCTTTTAAACTGAGGAGTTTCTTATCGTAGATCATTCCAACATCGATTCCGCGCAAGTCAGGACTTTCGTAATGTACGATTCCGTAATTGGAGTATCCTACTTTGATTAAATCCGTTAGAACGCTTTTGTTTTCAATTTCACTGAATCCAACAATCATCGGACGATTTAAGTCGTTCATCACTTGGCGGATGTGTGTCAGTTTTTCATAGTAACGCGCTCCGTTCCATTGCGCTTTGGATTGCGGCAAAAACTCGGCATCGTCATTTGGACCATCGATGGTATCGAATAGGTTTTCGGTATTATAGAAGGCAATTTTGTACGTCTTTTGTGCAAATGCGTATTGAACAAATAGAATTAGGATAAGTAAACTTTTCAATTTCATCATTATTTTTTTTAATTACCAACTTCCTCCGGAGCCGCCACCACCGAAACTTCCTCCGCCGAATCCACCGAAACCGCCGCCTGAGCCACCACTTCCAAATCCGCCGCCAAATCCGCTTCCGAAACCACCAACGAAGAATCCACCTCGTCCAAAGGTTGTGCCATTTCCACCTCGTCCACCTTTTTTAATGAGCAGGATGACGATGATTAAAATGATGACGAAGCCAATAATGGAGCTACGTAGGTCGTTTTTATGGTTTTCTTTGCGGTACGACTTTTCATTTATTTCACCTTTCGCCATTTTTTCTAAAACGACGATTGCTTTCTGAATTCCCGTGAAATAATCCCCTTTTTTAAAATGGGGAATCATTTCGTTATCGATGATTTCACCACATGAAATATCCGTTACTGCACCCTCTAAACCTCTTCCGGGAGCAATAAACACTTGGTGCCCACCTTTTTCCTTGGTCGGTTTGACTAGAATAACAATTCCATTGTCTTTGTCAGCCTTTCCAACACCCCATTTTTTTCCAAGTTCCGCAGCAAAGTGCCATGCTTCATCACCCTTGATGTCGTCAATGATGACAACGGTAATTTCATTGCTGGTTTCTTGTTCGAATTGGTCCAATAGCTTTTCCAATTCTACTCCCTGGTCAGCACTAATGACGCCAGTTTGAGAAAAGTTATTGAAAAAACGTGGAGGATTTGGAGCGTCGGGAACTTGACTCCAAGCAAAAAGTACGGTGAACGAAACAAAGAAAAGGCTTAGTATTTTTCTCATGCTTCCGTACTGATTTCGTTGGATAATTCGTTTTCGTCGTTTTCCATGTACGGGAAAAACTTTTTCAATTGTTCTCCAGCTTCCGTAATGGCCGCAATGATGCCATCGGCAAAACGATTTTCCTTGAAGTGGTGAATCATTTTGTCCTTGGTGCTCAACCAGAAATCCGCAGGAACAACCGAATCGATTCCTTGATCACCAATAATGGCAAGCTTTCGGTCGCTGAATGAAACATAAATGAGCACGCCATTTCGCAAGTCTGTCTTGTGCATGCCTAGTTTTTCAAATACTTGAACGGCTCGTTTAACTGGATCCGAGGCACATTTTTGATCGATGTGCACGCGAATTTCACCAGAGGTTTGCATTTCAGCTTTTTGAATAGCTGTTACAATCAGGTCGTTTTCTACTTGATTGATCATTCCAATTCGAAATCAGGTGTGTCTTCACTTCCTTTTTTTGCTTTAAATCCATCTTTCTTAGGGAATTCCTCGCGGTTTAAGAACATGCTTGCAAAAAAGCTACGAATGTGTGTATTGTAGGTTTTCACAGAGCCGTTGTACTCGTCACGTGCATAATTGATCCTGTTTTCAGTTCCTTCTACGGCACGACCAAAGTCCACGAACAATTTCGTAGAAGTCAATTCTGGATATGCTTCGTACGCCAAATTAATCGCTGTGTTGATTTTTCTACCCATCAATTCTAAATCGTCTGGCGTTTGCGCATTCACGATGCCTGCTCTTGCTTGCGTCACTTGTGTCAGGATTTCACGTTCGTTTTTCGATCCAGCTTTCACTTGTTTTACCAAGGCAGGAATCAAATCCGCGCGACGTTGGTAGGCTGACTGTACGTTGGACCATTTTTCATCTACTGTTTCTTGGTATCCAACAGCGTTGTTGAATAAGCTACGGTAACCCAAAAAGGAGAAAAGGATAATTGCTCCAATACTTGCTAATACAATGTAAATCGGTTTCATAATCGTTGTTTTTGTTGTTTATTTACTGTTATCTGTCAATTTGTGTTCCAAGATTTTTGATGTGACATTTTGGCATTAAGTTACTCTAGACGTTAGATATTTTCATTTAGAATAAAGTTACTACATTTTGTTTTCAATAATTTCTATTTTTAAACGTAAGCTTATTTGTTCACATTTTTTTAATCAACTGAACCTTAATTTTGTTAATTGTACGGAAAAATACCGTACTTTTGATTGTTAAACTCCAAAATCATGGCAATAAGTAATAAAATTTCAGGAAAAACAAGGTTTGAAGCACGCTTGACACAAGATGAGAAAGCCTTTTTCGAGAGAGCTGCTGCGATTGGAGGCTATCGTAGTTTGACAGACTTTGTCATTCGATCAGCTATTAAACAGGCGGAAGAGATCATTCAGGCGCAGGAATCCATTCTCTCATCAAAGCGCGATGCTGAATTATTCTTCGATACCGTTTTTAATGCACCAGCGCCGAATGAAAAACTGAAAGCTGCGGCACAATCCTTTAAAGCAGATTTATAAGCGATGGGATTTCTAACAGAGAATCTTCATGCGTCACATGTGAGGTCTGATTTTCAAAGTGGAAATAGTGTATTGGATCAATATTTGAAGCTTCAAGCCAGTCAAGATGTGAAGAAAAGACTAGCGGCTTGTTTTGTTTGCACGGATGCAATTATCACCAACAAGGTGCTTGCATTTTACACCTTATCTAATTCAAGCATATCAAGGGAATTCGTACCGATTGAATTTCAAAATAAATACCCAAAATCATATCACACCATTCCAACAACACTTTTGGGTCGATTAGCTGTCGACACCTCGTTTCACGGAAAAGGTTTTGGTGGAAAACTGCTCATTGAAGCGCTATACCGCAGTTATTTGGCATCGAAAGAAATAGGTTCAATTGCAGTCGTTGTTGATCCAATCGATGGCAATGCGGAGGCGTTTTACAGTAGTTATGGCTTTCAAAAATTACCTGACAGCGGCAAATTATTTTTAGCGATGAAAACGATTGAAAAATTATTTATCTAAAAATTTTATGATTGTATTCATGTAAAGTTCGGGTTGTTCAAGCGCTACTGAATGTCCAGCATTGGGGATAATCACCAATTGATGGTTTTTAAATACCTTTAAATACTCATCTGTGTAGCCCCATTTTCCACCGTCAAATTGTCCCCTCATGATTAAAATGGGTGTTTTACATTTTGATAAAGCATCGCGTCTATTTAGCGTTTTATTGAAACTTTGAACGGTTTTAATATGAACATAATATCCATAGCCACTTTTGGGTTTTATGATCGATGCGTCAACAACGGTGGATTTATTTAGTTCAAAATTTAAAGTTGTTGCAAAATCATCCATCTCTTTATCGGATGCTAGTTTGTAAGCGAATTTTTCAGCTATAAACTTCACGACTCTTGCTCTCAAATTATACGCTTTTTGACTTCCTTGAGCATTCGTAAACTGAGGAGCTTTAAGATGTAAACTATCGGGTGCTTTTAGTTTCTCCAGTTGATTATTGATAGGTAGCATAGGTCCGGGACCTGTGAAAATTAGTTTCTCAATTTTCGCTTGATGATCAGCCAAGTAATTTGTTGCCAATAGTGCTCCCCACGATTGGGCAATTAAAATCACCTTTTCTGCCCCAATTTTTTTAATGATTTCGGTTAGGTCCTTTTTATGCCTGTCAACTGTATATTCATCAATATTCGCGAGTCTCTTAGAATGTCCGCAGCCCACTAAATCATACAAATACACATCGTAACCATCGTCAGCAAGTTTGGATAATATTTCGATGTTTGAATCAAATATCGGTGCACCTGGACCACCTTGTAAAAAGATTACTGGATAAGCTTTTTTTGTCCCTTTCGCTTTAATCAGTGAATAGCCTATCCTGGAACCTGTCGATAAGTCCCAGTATTTTGTATTTGTCCTTTGTTGAAAATCAGGAACGTGATATGTCCTGGGGTAAAGAATTATAGAAAGAAAAATGATTAGTCCAATTAGGGAAGTGTATTTAATCATTCTAAGAAACATTTTTTTCATTATTCCCTGTATTCTTTGGTTAGGAATGCTTGCCTTTAACGGTTTACAGCTTCCCGAAGGTGGCATTTAGAAGCGATACCAATTAAAATAAAACAGGGGAAATAGTTGCTTATTCCCCCTTGTCTCAAAACCACTTTGTTCACTTATTTCACAGCAGCAATCGCAGTGTCGTAGTTCGGTTCATCTGCAATTTCTCCTACCAATTCGGCATGTTTGACAATTCCGTTGGCATCAATGACCACAACCGCTCTCGCATGCAGTGCCTGTAGAGGTCCATTC
>Ga0208592_1000312_pt1 | contig 14868 bp, 19 predicted proteins | sample LakMenE18May10ns_FD_150712 | JGI IMG/M metagenome (GOLD analysis project Ga0208592, IMG submission 150712) | Freshwater microbial communities from Lake Mendota, WI - 18MAY2010 deep hole epilimnion ns (SPAdes) | ecosystem: Environmental > Aquatic > Freshwater > Lentic | place: Lake Mendota...
GTGCCAAGTGCGGTCACCACGGTTCCTGAAGGATGCGCGTTGCCACCAGTTGCCCAAGCGGTGTTTGTGGGTTCAGTGAAACAATCAGACGCGGTTTCGGCAATCTTTCTTGTGTCGCAAGTTCGTGCTGGTTCGCTAGACGGCTACATCAGTACTGCGAACACCGTTGAAGTTCGTTACGGCGGCGATGTGAAGTATCTAGATACCGGCGCGTCGTACATCGTTGGTGTTGCTATTAACCAGACCACCGGAAAACTTGCTTCAACTGTTCGTGACTCTGCTGAAATTTTCGGTGTGCCAGAAGCGATCGGTTCAAACATTCAGTGCCCACGTTTTGAAGCTGCTGCTCGCACGATCAATGTTGATGGGACATCCATTGATTCGGGACTATTTGTCAACTTCTTCGACAAGCCGCTGTTGTTGCTTGCGGCGTTTCTGTTTCCACCCGTGTTGGTGTTTATGGGACTCGTTGGCTTGGTGTGGTTCCGCAGAGGAACACGGCGCTAACTAGTCAGCAAATGCGGCAGTAGCTAGAGCGCGCAGTTCAGTGACTGCATGTCCCAAGCCAAGTGGGTCGCGGTATAACGCGCTACCAGCAATCAGCACGTTGGCACCAGCGCGCGCTGCACCAGCAATAGTGGTGGGCGAGATGCCGCCGTCAACTTCAAGATGCACAGTGTCGCCAAGACCGCGTGCTGTGATCATGTTGCGCACTTCACGAATCTTTGGCTCCATGGTGGAGATGTAACTCTGACCACCAAACCCTGGGTTCACAGTCATCACAAGAACCATGTCAACAAGATCGAGCACGTGTTCAACGGTGCTTGCTGGTGTGTGTGGGTTTAGCGCAACTGCAGCAGAAGCACCCATGTTGCGAATGTTTTCCAACGTGCGATGCAGGTGCGTGCATGCTTCGGCATGAACGATGAGTCGTTGGCATCCTGCTTCTACATATCGCTGCGCCATGACGTCGGGCGTGAGCACCATGAGGTGAGCTTCAAACGGCTTAGTGCTGTACGAGCGAGCAGAGGCAATGACATCTGGTCCGAAAGTGAGATTGGGCACGAATTGGCCATCCATGACATCCCACTGGATGATGTCGACGCCGGCTTCATCTAAAGCACGGACTTCTTCTCCGATCTTGGAAAAATCGGCGGGCAATACAGATGGGGCAATTTGAACCGGCAACGTCACACCTTCACCCTAGTCAACGAAACACCAAGTGTCCCGAGGCTTTGCAGAGAGGTGCCCTACGCTGTCACGGTGACAACTCCCCATTCTGTACGTATTGAAAAGCTGGTTGCGGGGGGCGAAGGGCTCACTCGTCTCGAAGATGGCCGTGTGGTTTTTGTGCCCGGTGTCTTGGCCGGCGAGTTGGTGGAGATCACTCTGTCTGAGGAAAAGCGCGATTTTGGTCGTGGTCAGTTGTTGAACATTCTCGAGCCATCCGCCCAGCGCCGCGAACCACCGTGCCCACATGTTGCGCAAGGCTGCGGCGGTTGTGATTGGCAACATATTGAACGTCGCGTGCAAGGTCAAGCAAAATTGGCAGTGGTCATCGAAGCATTTGCTCGTACCGCAAAGATGGAAGTCACCCCACAGTTGCGTCGCCTCACAGAAGACGCTCGTCGCACCACGGTGCGCATGGTGGCAGACGAAGATGGCGTTCTTGGTTTTCGCGCACACGAATCGCACGACATTGTTCCTGTGAGCCAGTGCATGGTTGCACACCCACTCATCAATGAATTCATTTCGCAACCAGTTCTTGAAGGTGCGGGTGAAGTCACCATTCGTGTGGGTGCACGCACAAACAACATTGGCGTGTGGTGTCACGAAGGAAAACTGGCAAACGGTTTACCTGCTGGTCTGAAAACTGGTGAACGCGCAACGGTGTCAGAAGTCGTGGGTGATCACACATACAAAGTGTCAATGGGATCCTTCTTCCAATCGTCACCTGAGGCTGCTGAATTGATTATCGACTCTGTCTCTCGTCGTCTTGATTCTTTGGGTATCGAAGGCGGCTACATGGTGGATGCATATGGCGGCATTGGTCTCTTCAGCCTTGCGTTCTCGCATCGTTTCGACGAATTGTTGCTTGTTGAATCATCTGAATCTGCGTGTCGCGATGCGGTGCGCAACCTTGCTGATTGTGCTGCCACGATCGAGCAGGAAAATATGGATCAGTGGGATTCCATGCAGGCCGATGTAGTGATTGCAGACCCGTCGCGTCATGGTCTTGGCAAGATGGGTGCTGGCGCAGTGATTGACACTGGTGCACCTGTAGTGGTGTTGGTGAGCTGTGATCCGGTTGCTGGCGCACGCGATGCAAAGTACTTGTGCGACGCTGGGTATTCACTCGAAGAAATGGAAGTGCTAGACATCTTCCCAGAGACTCATCACGTTGAAGTGGTGAGCATCTTTACTCGATAGGGGAAACGGTATGACAAACGAATGGGCACGCCCGGTTGTGTATTTCCAGATTGAGGCACTGAACATTGATGTGCTCGAACCGTTTTATCGTCAGATGTTCAATTGGGATATCAGTGAAGGTTTTCTTCGTCAGATTCCTACGGGCATTGGTGGGCCAGAAAACGGCATTGGTGGCCACATGAGTGAAGGCACTCGTGGGGGAGTCACGCTCTTTATTCAGGTGAAGAATGTTGAAGCATCGCGCGCGATGGCAGTGTCACTTGGTGGCAAATTGACATCGGAACCGTTTCAGATTCCTGGCCGCGCGTTGATTGCGGGTATTGAAGACCCCGAAGGTAACCCGATCACATTGGTGCAGCAGTAATTACAAAAGTGAATACACCGCAAGTGAGCGGCTTGATTCACTAATTGCAGCACTCCACGAAGTAACGACAGCGTTTGAGTTTGTGAAGTACTTCGCGTCGGACTGTGTGGCGTCACCAAACAAGGTGATCACAATGTATGAACCGTCGTCGTTGCGTGCTGTTGTGCGGCGCGCAAGGCCAGGGCGATTGACGTAGCACCATTCCTGCATCTGCTCATCGAGAGCACGAAATGCAAGGGCTTCAACGCCTGTGTTCAGTGTGAAGGTTTCAACCTCAAGAATTGCCATGAATGCAACACTAACGCTTCGAGGTTGATCTCAGCAGCGAAGTCTTGAGACCACTAGTCGCCCCCGGCAACGAACATGAACATAGCTACGAGTACTAAGAATGCGAGCGCTGGGAACACAATCAGAAATGCAATGATTGCTGTCCACTTTAAATATCCGTAGTTCATTGCCCTGCCTCCTGTTGAGTTAGCAGTGACAGTATCCGTGGGGTGCATCGGGGTTTTGAAGGTTGTGGGTTTGTTCCTTACAAGGCACAATGACCCTAGTAATGACCACATATACGATTATTGCGACTTGGGGCGCAATGAAACTGTCTGAGGAAATGGATATCAAATCCGACCTCACCCCTGAGAATGAAACTCAGTATGCCAAGAACTTCATACTGGATAAGTGGATCCGCATCTTTGGTGATCAGTTCATCAACGCTGCAGATGAAATTACAACGGAAGTTGTAATGCCGGACTGCGGTTCTGCACGAGAGCATTTGGGAATCACCAAATGACGCTACGGCTACCTAGACAAATAAAAGGGGAAGTGGTTCGGTTCAATGGGACCGATGGAGAACGTGCGGCGAACAAACTCACACACGCATGGGAGCAAGTTCCCAATCCCTGCCAATATATTCCGATTACTGCTCGTCAAGCAGAGCAACTAACCCGTGAAGAGGCTTTGAAATTAGCAAAGCCGTCGGAAACAGTTGGCAAGTGCAGTAAGTGTGGATGTTGGTTCAACGACCCTGATGCCTCGTGGAAGTGTGGCGAAGCGCCCCGCTATACCGAAACAAAGTTTTGAGGAACAAATGACATCTATTGATCAAAACGCAAGAGATTTAGCACTTGGGGAAAGGCTGAAAAAGTTGTGGGAGCGGAACGAGAGCAATGATCCTGTATTGATTCCGGGTCGTCCGTGGGGCTATTGGAGACGTTATCCAGTGGGGAACGAGCAACTAATTGAGCCTCCTGCGAACCGTTTCAGGTGTGTCCGTTGCAAAATTCCGCCTAACGGAACTCGCCCTGAAAAGTAAATGTTCTCAGCTACACAAATGGATTGTGAAGTAAGTGCGTGCTCATGTCGCCAATCAGGTCGATCAACATGCGTCGTTCGGAAAATTTCCAGCTTCCGTTTGTTAACTGCACGCGATCGATATATGTCCCAGCAGCAATCGGACCGAGCACACCACCTGGCGGTTGATGCAAAACCTGCACATACGACCGACATTGCGCTGTTATCTGGTCGTCGTTGACGTCAATGACGATGTTGGTGACTATGTGGCGTGTCCGCGGAACACCGTCATACAGGCGGACACTGTGTTGCATCGCTGCAAGCACCTGTGATGCGCCACGAACTGCAGGGCCATCAACCTGCCCGTAAAGGCCATCTGAACCAAATAACTCAGATGCCGCTACCAGGTCTCCTCGGTCAATGCCGTCACAATACGCAAAGAGAAGTCTCTCAATTCCTTCTTTTGCTGTCATGGTCAAATAGGTTACGCGTGCGCACTTAAGAAGTGCACTGAACATGATGACCAATTCAGTCGAGATGGTGCGCCCTCTGGGGATCGAACCCAAGAGTAAAGAAAAGAGACCATTGCCCAGTAAGGGATAGAGCCTGTCAACTAGGTAAATGCACGCACAATGCACGCAATGGTGACATCATTTAGTTATGAAATAGAACCTAATCCATAAGGCGATCGCGGATTATGGCATTCTTGTGGGCGCAGGCGTTGCGATAGCGGTCGGCATTGCAGCTGTCGTTTACAACCGATTCAATTAACAAAAGTCGATTATCCCAAACATGATCGGCGAGAAGCTAGTAAAGAGATTCGGATGATTTTGTTGAAGCAATGTGAAATAGAAGGTAAGAATGAAAAAGAATATTGCAATATTTTACGATTTAAGATTTATTCTTGTATGTGATGGGAATTCGCTACAAGTTATTGGTGAATCAAATATTGCTAAAGATTTGCGTAATATAATTGGCGACAAAAACTCTGGGTATAACGGTATTCGTGAGGAGCAAGGCTCAAACTTTGACCCAGTTGAATATCTTGCTTGTTCGTCAATGACTTTTATCGCTGAATACCATGATTACTCAGAAGAAAAAATCATTGAACTTAAAAAGTTGATTTGACATGCATGACCCCTTAGCCAACGACTACAAGATTAAACCAGGTGCAAACTCTGCGGTGAGAACAAAAAAAGTTGTGCAAAGACTTGCAGTCGCTGTTGTGTTTCTCGCTGGTTATTTTCTGGGTTTATCCAATACAGCCACGACTGTGTTTCAGCCTGAAATTACCACGACTGTGTTTCAGCCTGAAATTAATGGTTATACAAACTTGCGCGGAGTAAACCTGCAAGGCGCGGATTTAACTAATGAAAACCTGGCTGGTGCAGACCTGATGAATGCAGACCTGCGTAGTGCTGACCTAACAGAAGTAAACTTGTCAGGTGCAAATTTGTCTGGGACAAAACTGTATTACGCGATTTTTCTGGGTTCAGACTTGAGTGGTGCAAACTTAAATGAAGCAAACCTCTTCGAAGCAAACCTAAATAAAGCAAACCTCGAGTACGCGGACCTGGGTGCTGCAGACCTGACCGGTGCAAACTTGACTGGTGCGAATTTCTATCGTGCGAATCTGGAGTATGCAGCCTTATCTGGTGCAATCCTGACTGGTGCAAATTTCACTCGTGTAAATTTCCAGTATGCAGACTTGACTGGTGCAGACTTGACTAGTGCAGACCTAACTGATGCAGACCTGGACGATGCAATCCTGACTGGTGCAACAATGCCTGACGGTTCGATACACGACTAGCCCGTAACGTGTTTCTGCTGCTGCTGGTGGTTTAGTTTGTGGTGATGGAAGTAAACGGCTACACAATTGGACCTAAGGCAATTTTGACATGTGCAGACTTCACTGATGCAGACTTGACTGAAGCGAATCTGACAGAAGCAAACCTAGAAGGCGCATCACTGAATAGAGCGAACCTGTCTGGTGCAACACTCAATGAAGCAGACATGACCGGCTCATACCTGATTCTTGCAAACTTGAAAAAAGCAAAGCTCCATCGCGCAGATCTGCATGGCACAAATCTGACTGGCGCAAACCTGGAAGACGCAAACCTTCTTTTGGCAAACCTAGAAAGGGCAAACTTACGCAGTGCAAACCTGAGCGGTGCAATTCTGACTGACGCAAACCTGACTGGCGCAATTCTGAATGGTGCAAACCTGACTGGCGCAAAACTGAACGGTACAAAACTGAACGGTGCAATTCTGACTGGTGCAATTCTGACTGGCGCAGACCTGCTTGGTGCAAAACTGAATGGTGCAAACCTGCGTGATGCAAACCTAGAAAAGGCGAGCATGTTGGTAGCAAGTCTCATTGATGCAGACCTAATGGACGCAAACCTGGCTGGTGCAAACCTGGCTGGCGCAAGGCTGAACGGCGCAAACTTATTTTGTGCAAACCTGACTAATGCAAATCTGAATGGCGCAAACTTGTCTGAAGCAAACTTGTCTGAAGCATGTTTAGAGGGTGCGAGATTAATTAGGGCGTTAATGCCCGACGGTTCAAGACACAACTAGTCCGTAATGTGTCTCTGCTGCTGGTGGTTTAGTTTGTGGCGATGGAAGTAAACGGCTACAAAATCGAACCAGGTGCAGATCTAGAAGAAGCTGACCTGACAGGCGCAGACTTGACAGGCGCAAACCTGATTGGTGCAGACTTGTACAGAGCAATCTTGGTTGGTGCAGATCTGTCTGGTGCAAACTTGACGGGCGCAAACCTGATTGGTGCAGATCTGTCTGGTGCAAACCTGACAGATGCAAACCTGACTGGTGCAAACTTGAGTGGTGCAAACTTGGGTGGTGCAAATCTGGGTGGTGCAAATCTCAGTGGTGCAGACCTGTATGACTCAAACCTGTATGAGGCAAACCTGCGTGAGGTAAACCTGACTGGTGCAGACCTGACTTGGGCAAACCTGACTGGTGCATGGCTGCCTGGATCCGGCGACCACAGTCTGTCTATTGGTTCGTTAGACCAGAATGATGCAATCCTGACTGGTGCAACTATGCCTGACGGATCAAAACACGATTAAGGATTTCACTTAATTCCATTTTGAGTAGCGTTGACCTTGGTGGCTAAGGCACGTCGTAATTCCCGAACTCAAAGAGCGCAGCAACGGAGACGTCAAGGTGTTCGGACTGTAGGAATGTGTCCATCAGATAAGAACAGGCATGCAACTGAAATCGACGCAATGATCGCCTTGGCGGATACGCAGAGTGCATTAAGAAAAGCAGCTAGATCAGAGCGTCGTGTTTATCGGTGTCCGTTATGTGCTGGCTGGCATCTAACAAGCGCCCACCACAAGAAGTCAAAACCGGATGACTAGCAACAAATTGGTGCGCCCTCTGGGGATCGAACCCAGGACCTGCGGATTAAGAGTCCGTTGCTCTACCAGCTGAGCTAAAGGCGCGTTACGAGTTTCCACACTAGGCGAAAGCCAATGTGATTCCCTAAAGAGAACGGCTCTGCCGGCACCGATGACTCGATGCCGGCATCCGAAATGGGGTGAACGAGGGGTCTCGAACCCCCGACCTCCAGGACCACAACCTGGCGCTCTAACCAGCTGAGCTACGCCCACCAAGTGGATCTACAGTTTGCCACGCAAGGCCGAAACTGCCAACTTCACGGGGAAAACACTTGGCCGTGACGACCATCTAAAAAGTGAAGTAGAGTGGGGTCAGTCCGTTAATCGGGGTGATATTCATGTCAGCAACGAAAAACACGTTGCACCACAACTTGGCAGACAGAGCCAAGGCAATAACGCAGCGTGAGCTGCGCACATACGCAGAGCGAACGGTGGGTTCGCAGGCTGCAAACGCTCGAGCGAGGAAAGTCTTGCCGCTCGGTGTTCCTTCCAGTTTCCAAGCATATGACCCGCACCCATTGGTGTTGCGTCGAGCACAGAACTGCACCATCGAAGACATCGATGGCAACACATATGTTGACTACAGCATGGGATACGGCGCGTTGTTCGCCGGCCATGTCAACCCCATTGTGCGTCGTGCAATTGAACTGCAACTCGACAATGGAACGTTGTTTGTGACGCCATGTGAAGCAAATGCCGATGTAGCCGAACTACTTGCAGATCGTTACAAACTTCCGTTCTGGCGTTTTACTAACTCTGGTACCGAAGCAACTATGGATGCCATTCGTGTTGCACGCGGTGTTACTGGTCGCGACAAAATCGTAAAGGTTGAAGGCGGCTATCACGGTCACCACGATGAAGTGATGATCTCTATGAAGCCATTGCTGAGCGCAGCTGGTTCGCCAGATAATCCAACTCCAGTTCCTGCAACTGCCGGTATCACAAAAGCAGTGATGGCCGACACCATTGTTGTTCCGTATAACGATGCTGATGCATTGGAACGTGCACTGAAGAACAACGACATTGCAGCGTTCATTGTTGAGCCTGTTTTGGAAAACATCGGTATCTGTTTGCCGCAACCTGGTTATCTCGAAGCAGTCCGACGCATTACGCGCGAACACGGCACCATGTTGATTTTTGACGAAGTCAAAACGGGCATTACTGCAGGGTGGGGTGGTGCAACAGGTGTTCTTGGTGTGCAACCAGACCTTGTGTGCTTGGCGAAAAGTATCGGTGGCGGCTTGCCAATCGGTGCATTCGGTGGCACAGCAGAATGCATGGAACAAATTGATTCCGGGCGTGTTTTGCATCTGGGTACATACAACGGAAACCCACTCGTCATGGCAGCGGCAAAAGCTGTTCTTAGCGAAGTGTGCACACCTGCTGTTACTGAAGCCACAGTTGCTCGCAATGCATTGTTGGTGAATGCTTGTGCAACCATTATTGAAAAAGCAGCGCTACCAGCACACACAATTCAATTTGGTGCAAAAGGGTGCGTTACTTGGGCAGTTGAACCCATAAAGAATTATCGCGATTACAAAGCGACAGATTTCGACATTGCATTTGCGCAATGGATTCACGGAATCAACCGCGGAATCATGCTCCCACCTGGTCTTGATGAGCAATGGCTAATATCGGTAGTGCACACAGAAGAAGAAGCTCTTCGGTATGCATCTATCTTTGGAGAATTCGTTGACGAACTCACTGCCTAATCGAACAAAACCTGCATTCCCACGAATGATTCTGCGCGGTCTACTTCGTCGTTGTGCATGGTGTGGCGGTAGAGGATCATTCTTTTCTTCGTGGTATCGCAAAGAATCGTGCTGCCAAACATGCGGTATGAATTGGGAACGTGGGTACGAAGGTTTTGAACTTGGTGCAGCAACCATGGGCGTTTTCATTACGTTCGGGTCCATTATTTTTTGGATGGTTGCATCGGTCATCTTCGGTGTGCCCCTCGTGCCGTTGCTTGTAGTCGCCGGCAGCCTTGCTGTCTTCGTACCGATCATCACATACCCCCTCACATACTCCGTGTGGTTTGGTGTAGATCTCGCCATTCGGCCACCTTCCGAAGAAGATTTTGTGCAGGCCGAGGCGTGTCGGGCACAGATGACTTCTGCTCAAACCCTTACCAAATAAGCCTTTCCTCGGTGCCCATGGGGGTGCCTAGCGGTCCACATTTAGGTGTCGACAATGCTTGACCGAACAGGTGTTCGTAGTTACAGTGTTGTTGTTCGAACACACCCATCACATACAGTCCGCAATTCCAAAGGGACAACCCAGAGGAAGCAACGAAAGGCAATCCAATGACCACACCAAGCCCAGAACGCGACAAGGCCCTCGACGCGGCCCTTGCTCAAATCGACAAGCAATACGGCAAAGGCTCCATCATGAGAATGGGCGAGAAGGGTTCATTGGCTATCGAGTCAATCCCAACTGGCGCACTTCCTCTCGACCTCGCACTCGGAGTTGGCGGTTTGCCACGCGGTCGTGTTGTCGAGATCTACGGACCAGAGTCTTCTGGTAAGTCAACTCTCGCCATGCACGTTGTTGCTGAAGCTCAGCGCAACGGCGGCATCTGTGCCTACATCGACGCCGAACACGCCATGGACCCTGTCTATGCAAAAGCAATTGGCGTCGACATCGATCAGTTGTTGATCTCACAGCCAGACACCGGTGAACAGGCACTCGAAATTGCAGACATGTTGATTCGCTCTGGTGCGCTCGATGTTGTTGTTATCGACTCTGTTGCTGCACTCACACCTCGTGCCGAAATTGAAGGCGACATGGGCGACACCCACGTTGGCTTGCAAGCACGTCTCATGAGCCAGGCATTGCGCAAGCTCACAGCAAACCTCAACAAGTCAAACACCATCTGTATTTTCATTAATCAGCTGCGCGAAAAAATTGGCGTCATGTTTGGTTCTCCAGAAACAACACCTGGTGGCCGTGCGCTGAAGTTCTATTCATCAGTTCGTCTCGACATTCGTCGTATCGAAGCCATCAAGGACGGCACAGAAGTCGTGGGTTCACGTACTCGCGTCAAAGTGGTGAAGAACAAAGTTGCTCCACCATTCCGTCAGGCAGAGTTCGACATCATGTACGGCCAAGGCATTAGCCGCGAAGGTGCATTGCTCGACTTGGCAGTGGAGATGGCTATTGCGAAGAAGTCAGGCGCATGGTTCACCTACGAAGGTGAGCAGATGGGTCAAGGCCGTGAGAACGCCAAGAACTTCTTGCACGACCATCCGGAAATCATGATGGACATGGAACAAAAGATCCGTGCCATCGCTGGTCTCAATGGCGATGTAGAAGCAGAAGCCGAATTTTCCGAAAAGGACGAACAGCCAATCGAACTCGACTAACAATCGATCGGACTATTTTTTATAGTCACTTTCTTGAGTTGCCACTCTCGTCAGGGCCAGATTCTCTTATGGGAATCTGGCCTTTTGGCGTTTATTGAGAGTTCTCATGAGGCCAAAAAGATTGTGGTACCTTTCTGAAATTACTTCAGAAAGAATATTGCTTATGAAACGTATTGCAATCACTTCCATGATCGTTGTGGGTCTACTTGGTGTCTCTAGTGCCGCTGTGCAGGCCGCAGCGCCATCAAACACTGCATCACCTGATCAGAGTGAATTAGACAAGCCCCAGTCATATGGCGGTACGTGGTCCGACCTTGCTGGTGGTTACACAGGTCGTCCGTATGTGTCTGAATTGTCAGTCATCAATAATGGAGTTTCTACTCAAGTGATTACGGGCGGAACTTCTACAACTGAAACCAATGTTCCCGCTAACCGCATTGCAGTTGCCATCTCGCCCACCAACTTGTGTAAGACAGGCCAAACTCCAGAACCTGGCAAGTGCTACTCAACACCAAACCGCATTGGCATCACCATCGGATATCAAATGGGCCAAGGACAACTTGGTTGGGACTTCAACAATCCCTCAATCTCTAGCACGGTCAATGCAAATACCGAATTTGATATGACAATCAATCTCAACACCATCGGCAAATCTTTGCGTTGGACATGGGCCAGCGGTGTACCTACATATTGGAACGCGTCAAACCTGGGTGCAGACAACGCAACTATTCGTGTTCGATTGAAGCCTGCACTGATGCCAATCGTGGTCTCTGATACACAACAAGTTGGTTGCAGTCAAGTGCCCGTACAAACTTGCCAATACTCAGCAAGCACACATGAAACCTTGTCGGCAAGTCTGACCTTGAGCCTCGATCAAACGTTGGATTCTGTTTTTACTGGTGCACTGTTCTCTAGCTCGCGTTCTTTCATGGGGTCACTCATGACCCAACAAGGTGAGACACCTCAGATGACTTATGGAATCGCTGCTCCAAAGACATGGAGTGATGGCACCGAAAACAAGGCAGAAATGTCTGCAGTACTTACTGATGCAACAATTCTGAACTTCTACGGCGCAACACCAGAAGTTGCCGCAACCACCGATTTCCAAACCAACGCACTGAATTTGACTCGTACAGATGGTGGGACACAAGGTGCAATCACATGGACTCGATGGACTGCCGATGCGCAAGGCTCAGACGGTTGGCTCATCACTATTCCTGAAATCACTTTTGCAACTGCCGCAGCTGGCGCTCAGGGTGTTCGCGCTTTTGGCTCATCGGTCTCACCGGCGCTATTCAAAGTGAAGGCGAAAACAGCACAGAAGGTCACCACTCGTCGTTCCGGATCAAAGTCTGTTTTGACATTGAAAGTCACAGCATCTGCGTGCGCTAAGTACAGCTGCCGTGTCGTGGTGAGTTCCATCGCATCAAAGGTCGGATCTTCGTCAAAGAAGTTGACAACCGCCTCGGTCGGTCGGAAGTCAAAATCAGTACTTTCCACCGTGTCCGCAAAATCTGCAAAAGGTCAACGTTTGTCTGCAATGTTGCAGGCTAAGAAAGCTGGCAAGTGGGTGTATGTCTCGTCTTCGGTGACCACCACCAAGTAGCGCGCGTACCTAGATAGCCTTCGTCTCGTGAGCGAGACCACTCCACAGTCGTATGTTGTGCGCACCTTTGGGTGCCAGATGAACGAACACGACTCAGAACGTATCTCTGGGCTCCTAGAGGCCGATGGCATGTCTCGTGCGGACTCTGATGACGATGCTGACCTCGTGGTCTTGAACACCTGTTGCATTCGCGAAAATGCCGACAACAAGCTCTACGGCACGTTGGGTCACCTCAAGACGTGGAAAGACGCCAAAGATGGTCGCCGCATTGTGGTGGGTGGGTGTCTGTCTCAGAAAGATAAAGACATCGTTCGTGATCGCGCCCCATGGGTAGACGTAGTCATGGGTACACACAATGTGCATCGCACAAATGAGTTGCTGCAATTGGCCATTGTGTACGGCCCAGTGACTGAGATTCTTGAAGAGGCAGTCATTGATGACCATGCGCTATTTCCCAGTGCTTTGCCGGTGCGGCGCGAGACCTCATACAACGCGTGGGTCACCATTCAGATTGGTTGCGACAACACGTGTGCGTATTGCATTGTTCCCGCGGTGCGCGGAAAAGAAATCAGTCGACCCTTTGACGACATTGTGAATGAAGTGAAACAACTTGCAGCAAATGGCGTTACTGAGATAACTCTGCTTGGGCAGAACGTGAACAGTTATGGCCGCGATATCAACTTGGCCGAACGTAAATCTGGTGCCGATGTTCGCGTGAAAACAATGTTTGCCGACTTGTTGCGCGAAGTAGGTGCAGTGCCCGGCATTCAACGTGTGCGCTACACAAGCCCCCACCCGAAAGACATGCGATCTGATGTGTTGGAGGCAATGGCAGAGACGCCAGCCGTATGTGAGCACCTGCATTACCCATTGCAGTCGGGTTCTGATCGGGTGTTGGCGCTGATGCACCGTGGGTACACCGCAGAGCGATACATGGAGCAACTGCGTGAAGCGCGTCGCCTGATGCCAGGCATTGCTATCACCACAGACATCATCGTTGGTTTCCCAGGCGAAACAGAAGAAGACTTCGAACAGACACTTGCTATTGCAAGTGAGGCGAAATTTGATCTGGTGTTCGCTTTCATTTTTTCACCGCGCGAAGGAACTGAAGCAGCTCTTATGACGGAACACTTCATTGAGCCAGAAGTTGTGTCGCGTCGTTTTGAAAAATTGCGCGCCATTGTGGAGCCGCATGCGCTCGAGATGCATGAAACACGGGTTGGATTAGTAGAAGAAGTTGTAGTGGAAGGCCCGAGCCGCAAGAACGAAGGTGTGATGACGGGACGTACTCGCCAGAACAAACTTGTGCATTTTGCAACTCCGAGTCAATTGCGCCCTGGCACGTACTGCACTGTGTACATCACGCGTGCGGCACCGCACTTCCTGCAAGGGCGACTTGTTGACATCGTGCAAGAACCAACACACAAGATCCGTATTCCTGTGGCGTCGGTATAGAACGCATGGCAATTCAAAAATCAGTGGTTGTGCTGGGGCCAACCGCAAGCGGCAAGAGTGACGTTGCGATGGCTGCGGCCACTCAACGAGGTGAGGTGCAGATCATTGCTGCAGATGCTATGCAGGTGTATGCACGGATGGATATTGGTACTGCTAAACCAACTCGTTCCGATCGCGAACAAGTGATTCATCATGGTCTTGATCTTGCTGAACCAAGTGAGCGATACACAGTGGCTCGGTATATGGACGACATTGCGTTGGCTCGTGAAACCATTGGTGCGCAAAATGCAGCGGAACTCATTGTGGGCGGAACAGGTTTGTATGTCACCGCGATAGTGGATGGACTACAGATGCCGGGCGAGTGGCCAGAGATTCGCGCCACGCTCGAGGCGCGCGACGATACCGAAGCGTTGTTCGCCGAACTATTCGCATTAGATCCGGAAGCAACGACAAAGATGGAGCCGAACAATCGACGTCGCATTATTCGTGCTCTTGAAGTGTGTTTGGGAAGTGGCGTGAAATTCAGTTCGTTTGGTGAGGGAATTGGAACCTTTGCTCCCACCGACACTCGACTCATCGGTATCCGTTGGGATCGAGACGTATTGAGAGAACGGATTGCCCGCCGTGTAGACATCATGATGAGTGCCGGATTAGTAGACGAGGTGAAGTCCTTATGCGCAGAACCAGAGGGCATGTCGCCCACGGCTCGCCAGGCTCTTGGGTACAAAGAGGTGATCGAATTCATTGAGGGCCGGTGCAGCCTGAATGAAGCAGTGGCTGCCACGGTGCTTCGCACGCAGCAGTTCGCTGTGCGTCAGGAACGCTGGTACCGCCGCGACCCACGTATTGAGTGGATAGATGTTCAAAAGGACCCTGTTGCAGAAGTGACCCCTCACGTACTGGGTGCCTTGGCATAGTCTTTGGAGAACATGC
>Ga0208592_1000316_pt1 | contig 14729 bp, 12 predicted proteins | sample LakMenE18May10ns_FD_150712 | JGI IMG/M metagenome (GOLD analysis project Ga0208592, IMG submission 150712) | Freshwater microbial communities from Lake Mendota, WI - 18MAY2010 deep hole epilimnion ns (SPAdes) | ecosystem: Environmental > Aquatic > Freshwater > Lentic | place: Lake Mendota...
CAGAAGGCGACGTCATGATCATGAATAACACCCGTGTTTTTCCAGCTAGAATGTATGGAAACAAAGAAAAAACCGGTGCGAAAATTGAAGTTTTCTTGCTTCGTGAATTGAACCGAGAAAGTTTGCTTTGGGACGTATTGGTAGATCCAGCTCGTAAAATCCGTATTGGTAATAAATTATATTTTGGTGAAGATGATTCTTTGGTAGCTGAGGTAATTGATAATACCACCTCACGTGGACGTACACTTCGATTTTTATTCGATGGTCCTTACGAAGATTTTAAAGCGAAAATCACTGAGCTTGGTGAAACACCGCTTCCAAAATACATCAAACGAGACGTTGAACCAGAAGATGAAGAGCGTTATCAAACCATCTTTGCTAAGGTGGAGGGAGCAGTTGCTGCACCTACAGCTGGACTTCACTTCTCTCGTCAATTATTGAAAAGATTAGAATTAAAAGGAATTAATTTTGCTGAAGTAACCCTGCATGTTGGTTTAGGGACCTTCCGTTCTGTTGAAGTGGAGGATTTGACGAAGCATAAAATGGATTCAGAACAAGTCATAGTATCAGAAGCTGCTGCTGACATGGTAAACAATGCTAAACGCACCAAACACCGTGTTTGTGCGATTGGAACGACAGCGATGCGATCCATTGAAACATCTGTATCAACGGAAGGCTACTTAAAGCCATTCGATGGTTGGACCAATAAATTTATTTTCCCTCCATATGAATTTAGTATTGCAGATTGTTTGATTACGAACTTCCACACACCTCTTTCAACCTTGTTAATGATGATTTCTGCTTTTGCTGGACATGAATTAATGATGCAGGCATACCAAGAGGCCATTCGAGAAAAATACCGTTTCTATTCTTACGGTGACGCGATGCTCATCTTATAATTAGAAATAAAAGCTATAAAAAAAGAGAAGGCAATGCCTTCTCTTTTTTTTTGATCTATGTATAATGAATTAATCAGCAATGATTAGGATGTAATTGTTCTTTTTTCCTTTGCCTAATAATACGTATTTATTGTTAATCAAGTGTTGAGGTCCGACGATAAATTGCTCATCGACTTTCTCTTTGTTGACAGAGATAGCATTCGCCTTTAATTCCCTTCTAGCTTCGCCGTTAGAGGATAAAAATCCTGTTTTTGCGGACATTGCATCGACAATACTGATGCCTTCACCAAATTCCGAACGAGAAATTGATGCTTGAGGAACACCCTCAAAAATGCTAAAGAAATCTTGTTCTGACAAGGCATTTAAATCCTCGGAAGTCGATTTTCCAAATAAAATATTACTCGCGCTTATGGCCGTTAGAAGGGCTTCTTCACTATGAACGCGAACGGTAATGTCTTCCGCTAATGCTTTTTGTAAAATGCGTAAATGTGGTGCCTCTGCATGTTCTTTTTCTAATGCTTCGATTTCTTCTCGCGTTTTCAAAGTAAAAATCCGAATGAAATTTGCCGCATCTTCATCGGCTGCATTTAACCAATATTGATAGAACTGGTAAGGCGATGTTTTTTGTGGGTCCAACCAAACATTTCCACCTTCCGTTTTCCCGAACTTGGTTCCATCTGCTTTTTTAATAAGAGGCGTAGTCACAGCATATGCTTCTCCTCCACCTTTGCGACGAATTAATTCGGTACCGGTGACAATATTTCCCCATTGATCAGAGCCCCCTAATTGTACGATGCAACCTTTGTGCTGATTCAGGTAATAGAAGTCATATCCTTGAACGAGTTGATAGGAAAATTCCGTGAAGGACATTCCTGTTTCCAAGCGTGACTTCACAGAGTCTTTTGCCATCATATAATTGACCGAAATGTGTTTTCCTACATCCCGAATAAACGCCAAGAAACTCATTTCTCGAAACCAATCGATGTTATTGACCATTTCTGCGGCATTCGACCCTTCAAAGGATAAGAATTTTTCCAATTGTGACTTTACGCAAGCAACATTGTGTTGCAAGGTGGCATCATCCAACAGGTTTCGCTCTTGTGATTTACCAGAAGGATCTCCCACCATACCTGTCGCACCACCAACCAAGGCATATGGTTTGTGTCCCGCTTTTTGGAAATGAACCAAAGTCATGATTTGCACCAAACTTCCAATGTGTAAGGAGTCTGCTGTTGGATCAAAACCAATGTACCCCGACGAACTTTTCTTTAATAACGCTTCTTCTGTACCTGGCATGATATCATGGATCATCCCTCTCCACTGTAATTCTTCGATAAAATTCGTTGGCATCTTATTTTGTTAATTCTTTAAATACTTCTTCTAAGGATTTTTGCTCAATGTTCAAGGTCAGGATGAGCCAGTTTTGTGTTTGCGCATGCTGAGAAACTAATTTACGCAAGTCATCTGTTGAGCGTGATTCGATTAACCAACCGTTATTTAAAGCTTCCACTTTACTTACGTTCACGATTTTCGTCAACTGTGCTTTGGTGACTTTCGCATCAAATTCTACATAAACCGTTTGATGTGCCAACTCTTGTTGCAATGTTTTTGCTTTGTCATCCGCTACAATTTGACCTTTAGACAAGATGATCACGCGGTCACAAATTGCCTCCACTTCCTGCATGATGTGCGTGGAAAGGAGCACCGTTTTTTGTTTTCCAATCTGACGAATGAGCTCGCGAATTTCCACCAATTGATTGGGGTCTAGTCCTGTTGTGGGCTCATCGAGGATCAATACTTCTGGATCGTGTATGATGGCCTGTGCCAATCCCACGCGTTGACGGTATCCTTTCGATAATGCGCCAATTTTTTTATTCTGTTCGACATCCAACCCTACTGCGTGTACCATTTCAGCTACGCGTGATTTTAAGTTTTTGACTTTGTAAATGCGTCCAACAAACTCCAAGTATTCTCGGACATACATGTCTACATATAATGGATTGTTTTCGGGCAAATACCCGATCATTTGACGCGTTTTCAACTCGTCTACATCGACTTTGATTCCGCCTATGAATACTTCGCCATCACTTGCGGGAATATACCCCGTCATGATTTTCATGGTGGTAGATTTTCCAGCTCCATTTGGACCTAAAAAAGCCACAATCTCACCTTTGTTTACAGAGAAACTTACATCCCGCACTGCGGCTTGTTCTCCATAATATTTAAACAGGTTTTTTACTTCTATTGACATCGCAAAGCGAAGTTAATAAAAATCAAGGACGTATCTACGCACTTGCCGTTTTCCTTGAAAATACCGAATAGAAAAACGCAAAAAGGGTGATGCCCATTTGTGACTCAAGCGTGTCTTCGAACATGAACGTCACGAAGGCGATGCAAGCAAAAATGAATCCGACCCATTGCTTCCATCTCCACTGTTGAAGAATGAACTTGAGTTGAAAATACACGAAAAATAAAAATCCTAAGATGCCAAAAGTTACGTAATAAGTCAAGTAGGAATTATGTGCCCTCAAACGACGCTCAGGTGTCAGCGGTGAATTTCGTTTGTTGTACATCTCCTGCATCGCATCATCTACATCTCCGGTTCCAACACCGTAAAGCCAATGATTTTCAATGATCGACCAAGCATTTTTCCAATATTCTATGCGTTCCAATATGGAATGTCCCGATGGATTCGTTGCATGATGAAGTTGATAACGAACGTCGAGGAGCCTTGCTCGAATTCCACCATATGTCTCGTTGACATCCGCAAAACCTGTTTCAATGAATTGAATGTCTGTCTTCGTTAATTTTTGGACACCATTCATGTTCGCGCAAAGTCCTTTGGATGACAAATACCGTTCTAAAGTCGATGCTAAAGGCTGTTTCCGTTTATCCAATCCTTTGTAATTCATGTCAGATCGCTGGTTCCAAGCGCTTTCCATTTCAGCATACTGTTCCATGCAAGGACGCGGGTATTCAACAGGTTGGGACAAGTAATAAATTATTCCTGCGCTGCCAAGTAAAAAAAGGAAAAGACTCGTAAACAAAACCACAAATTGACGTCGTTGCCACAAGACAAAAATCATCAGTCCGACCAAAACAATCGCCACTGAAATGATGCCAGACAATACTTGACTATAGAAGGTGTAAACTAGGAACAAAAAGACACTAAAAATGTACGCGTTTCTGAATTTACTCCCCTTGTAGAGTTTTTCTATGCAAAATGCCAAGCCAATACCCATCAATATTCCGTAGCGGATATGCGATCCAAATAGTGACATGTCTCGGATGTCAATTAAATGCAAGGCATCCGCAAAGAATTGATAGGCAATAAGGTTGATGAGCGCCGTTATGACCAGGGTTAAAATAAAATAATGCACGAGTCGATTCCAGCGCATGGTTGTTGGGATGGGATGAGCGCCGATAATGATGGGAATCAACAGCAAGGAAGTTTTCTTACGGATGTCATCCAACCCATACGTTAGGTTACTAGACCAGAACAATCCGATCAGATGCAATGCATAGAAAAGCAACAGCAATAAAATGAGTGGATTCGCTTTCAGTCGTTGAAAATAGGAACGAAAATTACCTTCCAATAATAAGTTGAGTACGCCAAGTAGAAGTCCCATGGACATCAAAAACTTACTGCAAACAACGCCAATAATGAAAAATCCTAGCACAAAAAAGTGCAAGCGGTGATGTATTTCCGGGCCAAAAAAGCGTTTTAACATAGAGGGCTAACGCTTATTTTTTCAAAATAGTGTTGTACTCTTTTGAATCCGTTAAAATGGACAATGCCCGCTGAACGACCAAATCATTTTTCAACGATGCCACCGTTCTTCCTTTCTGGAAATAATAACGTGAAATGATTTCATTTTCCAATAATTCGGAGATTTCGGACTTAAATTTCTGGATATCGCGTTCCTTTGAAGGCGTTACTTTTGAAATCATGTCATCGTAATCCGCTTTGATTTCGTTGAAATATCCTTCTTTTTCGGCCGTTTCTTTCATTTTTTTGAGTGCTTCCTCCGAAGCAGTCGTGTAATTAAAATCTTGGCTTAAAGCAAATTTTTGGAATTCAAGGTATTCCGCATCTGTCAGTTTAAAGTTTTCTGCTTTGTCGATTGTTCCATGACTCATGACGTAATCCGTAGCAAAGTTGAAAATGCAGTTGCTCGTTAAAAGTACTGCTGTCAAGCGACTCAAATCAGCACTTTCTACTTCAACATCTGGTTCAATGCCTCTGCCGTCAATAACGTTACGGCCATTTATAGTTTGAAAGGTTTTCAATAAAGAATCAGGAATTTCCTTTGGTTTGGCTGAACGATCTTTGTCGTAATATTCCAAACGTTGCACGCAACGTCCTGAAGGTGTGTAATATTTCGCGATCGTGATTTTAATTTTTGAACCATATTTTAAGTCATATGTTCGTTGTACGAGTCCTTTTCCAAAACTCGTTTCACCAATGATCACTGCACGGTCCAAATCCTGTAAAGCACCAGAAACAATTTCACTTGCGGAGGCAGATCCTCCATCCACTAAAACAGCCAAAGGCATGTCTTGAACGAATGGCTCTTCTAAGGTCATGTAGACACGGTTTTCCTCTTTCACTCGTCCTTTTGTGGTAACAACTGTTTGATTTTTTGGGACAAAGAAGTTGACAATTTTAACCGCTTCGATTAAGAGTCCACCGCCATTTCCACGTAAGTCCAACACCAATTGTTTAGCTCCATCGGCTTGAAGTTTTTGAATCGCATTTTTCACATCTGCTGCGGCCGTTTGGGTGAAGCTATTTAACTTGACATAACCAACGTCGCCTTTTAACATGCCGAAGTATGGCACATCAGGTATTTTAATTTCGTCTCGAGCAATGGTCATTTTCTTTTTTCCTTCTCCTTTGCGTTCGATTTCGACCTCAATGCTGGTTCCTTTTGGACCTTTCAAGGCATCTGAAACCTCATCCGTTGATTTCTTTGCCATGTTTTTGCCGTCAATGGATAAAATTTTATCCCCGGCTTTAAGTCCGCTTTTTGCCGCTGGACAGTCCTCGTATGGTTCAGATATAAAGGTGTAATCACCAATTTGTCGAATCAACGCACCAATTCCTCCATATTGACCGGTTGTCAAAAGGCGGTAATCCTCAATGTTGGATTCGTGGTAATAAACAGTATATGGATCCAATTCCTTCAACATCGCATCGATTGCTGTTTTGGACAACTTTCCTTCTTGCGGTTCATCCACAAAGTACAGGTCGAGGTGCTCGTATATTTGGTCCATGATTTCCAAACTCTTCAAGGTCTCAAATCCACCGGATTGTGACCAAGAAGTTTGAAAAGCAAAGCAGGTAACGATGATCCAAATGATCACTTTCAATTTATTTTTCATCTTTTATATCCATTATTAATTTGCTGATAGCATCTATCAATTTTTGTTCCAATTCTTGGTATGGCAACCGTTCATTCAACTGGTATATGAGTGCAAAATTGATTTTTTTGCCGCAATTTGTCAAGTGGTTTTCCAGTGGATGTTTATTCAATCGCAAAATTTCCCGAAAGCATCTTTTGACATAATTACGATCGTGTGCATGCTTCATTCGTTTTTTTGGCACTGAAAAGATGACTTGAAACGAATGTTCCATTTCCTCCTCGGTTTCTTGATAGACGATGGAAATAGGGTAAGCCTTTACCCTTCTCCCTTCGGAAAACAAGCAATCAATGCGTTTGACACTGCAAAGTTTATAAGCTTTCCCGAGCGTGTATTCCATGTCTAAAAGTGGCTTAATGTTCTGCCGGGGATTCAGACTCGAACAATTCAACGATTTCATACCTGAAATCCGTTAATTTCTTTAAGCTAGCGCTGTCTTCGTATGAACCTTTGAAGTCCAACACGAAACTTGAGTATAACTTTTTCATTGTCCCCAATCGCGGATGGGTTTCCATTTTTTTATAAACGCTTCCGGACAAAAATCCAGGTTTTTCACCTAGAACCAATTTGGTGAGTGAATGAATGATGTCATTCGAAAGTTCAATTAATTCCTTTTCGTCAAAATGTGCCATTATTCTTGTAGTTTATTGTCATCAATTTCTTCATAATCATCGAACGAATCATCGTTGGGTGCTTTTTTTGAACCAAATCCCGTTCGAACATTGACCATTGGTTTACCTGATACGATGTAATTCAGTGCATTGAGCATTTTAAAAAACATACTCATTAAGAAGAAAAAGCCTATGATTTTAAAAATGAACCCGATAATCACGGTGTGTTCAATGTCCATAATACTTCTCTGAAACCACGTTGAAATGCCATTTTCAGAATACTGTGGATAGTAAACGAATCCAATGAAGGTCAGTGCCGATAAAACAATGAGAGCGATTTCCCAGCGGCGATTAAACGGGGCTGCTTGCATGCCTTGTGTAAAGCTTGACATCAATTGAATGCGCTGTTCGTTCTGCTGTAATTTTCCAAGAAAATAAACCATTAACACCATAAATGAGGGAGCAACGTTCATGTAGTTCACCTGGAGTTCGTGGTATTGCTGCAAACAAAAAAGAAAGGTCACGTTCACCAAGAAAAGGTACTTGACCGTTTTAATTAAATAAATTTCGCCCAATGTGCGCTTTCTTGATCCCAGGATGATTTTCAATCCCATTTCAATAAAAAACCACAAAAAGCCATAAATGGCAAACAATACTCCAAGTCGGAAAATAAGGTTGATGAGTTCCAAGTTTGATGTTTTACACGAAGTTAGGAAATAGTTTGAAGCGAGCGACCACCAAAAAGTGTTGAATTACGTTAATTTAAACATTTACAAGGCGGGTCGAGCAATACATTCACATTGGGTAACTTTCTTTTTAGGTCATCGGCAAAATTGGTTCCATACATGACCCCTTCTATGTTCAAGGTCTTCAATTCACTTAATTTGAAGATTCCCGAGCCAAAATCCGCGATGATGTTATCGTAAAAATCGAGGGTTTGCAAGTGTGTGCAAAATTCGATTTGATTCGGAATGGACTCAATTCGATTTCTGGACGCATTGAGCTTTTGGAGCGCTGGTAATTGGCAAATCACAAGGGGCAAAAAGGTGAATTTATTTTTGCTCATGCTTAATTCAGTCAAGTTTTCTAGAAGAGCAAATTCTTCTGGCAAGTTTGTCAATTGATTTTTATCTAAATTCAAGTACGTTAGATGGGTGAATTGCCATAATTCCTTTGGCAAAGAATCCAATTTCATTTTTTCAAAAGAAATGGCATGTATGGTATCTGGATTGGCAAGACGCGCTTCGTTCCAGGAATAAACGTTCCCATGATTGGTTTGCGCTAGGAATCCAAAACTAATGGTTAGAAAAATAAGCGCGAATGGTAGCTTCATCCAAGGCAATTTGGGATTTTAATGCATCTAAGTTAGGGAATTTATGTTCAGGTCGAACATAATTGTGGATGCGGATTTCGCACTGCTCCTCATAAATATCCTCTGTAAAATCGAAAAGGTGTACTTCGATCTTTCGCTTAATCTTTTCTTCCGCAATGGTTGGTCGCCAACCGATGTTCATCATCCCTTGGTGAATTTGACCCAATAAACGCATCTCCACAGCATAAACGCCATTTGCAGGGATGATTTTTTGTGCGTCGTGTATCTGGATATTCGCCGTGGGGAAACCAATGGTTCTTCCATTTTGCAATCCTTTCACTACCGTTCCTCGGAGTTCAAATGGTGAACCAAGGTAACTGTTGGCAACAGAAATCGCTCCGTTTAGGATGGCTTTTCGGATTTTAGAGGAAGAGATGTTCGCCTCATCGATTTGCTCCGCTGGAATTTCCAATAAGTCAAAAAATCCTTGATCAGCATATTGTTTTAAGAAGGATAAATTCCCCTCGCGTTGATGTCCAAATTGATGATCATAGCCAATGATTACCTTTTTCGCATGGAGTCCTTTTATGAGGATCTCTTCGACAAATTGTTTCGCGGAAAAATCAGCAAATTCTTTTGAAAAGGGATAAATAACCACATTTTGCAGGCCAATGGAAGCCAATTTATCCATTTTTTCGGCTTGAGTTTGCAGCAACTGTAAGTCCGTCTTTTCAGGAAACAACACCATTCTTGGATGCGGGTAAAAAGTCAATAAAACACTTTCTCCTTGGCATTTATGCGCTTCTGATAGGAGCGTTTTCAAAATTTCCTGGTGACCAAGGTGCACTCCATCAAATGTGCCGATCGTTACGATGGCGTTTTGAATGGGCATTTTTTCCGTAAGTCCTTCAAAAATTCGCATACTTCAATTGAGGCGCAAAGATAAGCATTTATCCGCCTATTGTCGCTTGCTGAAATCATTGTATCTTAGTCGCTCCAAAATAACTCTATGAAATCAATCTTTTTGCGCTTAGCGTTCCTATTCTTGATCGTAGCAAAATCTCTTTTTTCTTTTGCGGAAGAAGGAATGCTCATTCCATCCTTAATTGCCGCTTTCGAATCGGATATGAAAGCAAAAGGAATGAAACTTTCTGCTGCCGATATCTACAGCATAAATTCCACGAGTATCAAAGATGCCATCTTGCAATTTGGTGGTGGATGTACGGCAGAATTGGTTTCGAGTCAAGGTTTATTATTAACCAACCACCATTGTGGTTACGGTCAAATTCAATCGCATTCGTCCCTAGAGCACGATTATTTAAAAAATGGTTTTTGGGCAAAGACAAAAAACGATGAACTGACGAATCCTGGTTTAACGGCCATGCGCATCGTACGAATTGATGATGTGACAAAGGCAGTTTTGATGGGGGCAAGTTCAAAAAGCGATCAAGCCGTGATTCAAGCAAACATCAAGAAATTATGTGCTGCGGCCATTGTTGGGACCCATTATGAAGCAGAAATCAAAGCATTTAACTACGGGAACGATTACTATTTGATGTTAAAAGAAACCTTCTTGGATGTGCGTTTTGTGGGAACCCCTCCAAATTCCATCGGAAAATTTGGTGGCGACACAGACAATTGGGTTTGGCCAAGACACACAGGTGATTTTTCTGTTTTCAGGATTTACGTGGGGAAAGATAATAAACCCGCTGCTTATTCACCTGATAATGTTCCTTATACTCCCTTGCATTATTTACCGATTTCATTTCAAAACAGACAAGAGGGCGACTTCACCATGGTGTATGGTTTTCCAGGTCAAACGGAACAACACGTGGTTTCATCGTATTTGAAATTCATCGTTGAGAATGAACGTCCTGCCCGCATACACATGCGCGACCTGTCTCTGGCGGTAATTGACGAAGGCATGAGTACATCCGATTTAACGCGCATTCAATATTCCGCAAAGCAAGCAAGTATTGCGAATGCATGGAAGAAATGGATTGGTCAAATCGAAGGATTGAAAAATCTTCAGGCCATTGATTTGAAATTAGAAGAGGAAAAAGCATACAAGGCCATGGCATTAAGCAAAGAGGAATGGAAAAAATATGCAGATGTCCTGGATCAATTAAATGCACTTGTTGAAGCGAAAAAAAATGCAGAATTTGACTATGCTATGGGTGTAGAGTATTTTTCTTACGGCCCAGAATACTTCAAATTGGTGCGTGGAATGGAAGATTTAATCAGCAATTATGAGAAATACCTTGAAAAAGGAGAATTGAAACAAGTTATTGAGAAAATGAAAACGAGCGCGGATCTATTTTTCAAGAATTACAATGCCCAGGTAGACAAAGGAATTTTCAAGGATCAAACCAATGCATACTTCCAATACACAAATCAATGGGATGCCATTACCAAAAACGTGAAATACTCGGTCGCTCCTACTTGGTTTGAATCCTATGTTCAATCAAAAGCAGACATCATTTATGGTCAATCAATTTTTACAGATCAGGCACGTTACAATGCCTTTTTGGATGGATTCTCAGCAAAATCGCTTAAAAAATTAAACAAAGACCTAGGTTATACCTTTTTTAATCAATACTTCGCTCCATTCCGCAACGAAAGTGTTCCGGCATATCGTAGTTTTCAAACGGAAGTGAGTACTTTAATGCAAGTATATGTTGAAGGAAAATACTTGATGTTTCCGGATGCAAAGCACTGGCCTGATGCCAATTCAACCTTGCGAATTACCTATGGTCAATTGGAAGGTTCCGCTCCCACAGATGGTATGCGTTACACAGAACATACTACCTTAGATGGACTCATTGCGAAATACCACACTGGAAATCCAGACTTTGACTTATTGCCACGAATGTTGGAACTCCACGAAGCGAAAAACTATGGTCCGTATGCACAAGGTGACGAACTTTGGGTGTGTTTTACTGGTTCCAATCATACTACGGGTGGAAATTCAGGATCTCCTGTGCTTGACAAAAACGGTTATTTAATGGGCTTGAATTTTGACCGCTCTTGGGAAAGTACCATGAGCGATTATTTGTTCGATCCGAACCGATGTCGAAACATTGTTGTGGACATTCGCTACGTTCTTTGGGTGATGGATATTTACTCAGATGCCAAACACTTGGTGGATGAAATGACATTAATGAAAGAATAAATTTATATTTGCTTTTTTTTACAACTTTTTTTCGCTCACAAATGAGGAACTTTTTCTTGATTATCGCACTTTTAGTTACGACAATTAGTGCAAACGCCACAAAAGATCGCATTCAGTATTCAAAGAAAATTGAGGGATACCTCGTCGATTACAAAACGCGCAACGAAGTGGAAAAAGTGAAGGTGAGCCTTACTTCCATGGTGAATGGAAAAGTGTACACCGCCGAAACAGATGAGAATGGTGTGTTCACATTCAGAAATGTGCCCATCGGAAAAAGTAAAATCATATTGATCGATGATGATTACCGTCCTGAGACATTGAAAGTTTTCGAAACCAACGCAAAAGAACACTTAATTCATTACACCTTTAGCAAAACCCAACCATTTACAGCTAACCTTAAGGTTTCATGGATGTTCAACTGGGGAGATCGTAAAGTGACCGAAAACGGAAAAACCTTTGTGAAGGAACATTATTGGTCACATGTCATGGCGAAAGTCATATTGGTCATTTACGGACTTTGTTTGATTTTGATTTTTTACTACAGTGTTGTACAGTTGTCCTTGGCATTTGCCTATAGAAGGCAACGAAAAACACAGCAAAGCCGAGTAGAACCGGGATTTGATTTGTCAAAAGCGCCAATGGTAACGGTTCAATTGCCGATGTTCAATGAAATGTATGTGGCTGATCGCATCATAGAAACGATTGCAGAATTTGAATACCCTAGAGAGAAATTTCAAATTCAAGTATTGGATGATTCTACCGATGAAACCAAAGAAATCATTGCTAAAAAAGTGGCTGAAGTAGCCGCTAGAGGCATCAACATTCAACACATTCACCGAATCGATCGCACCGGATATAAAGCAGGGGCATTAGATGCAGCCATGGACCAAGTTCAAGGAGAGTTCATTGCTATTTTTGATGCGGATTTCGTTCCAGACAAAGATTTCCTTTTGCGCACCATTCCTTATTTTAATTCAGACAAAATTGGGGTTGTTCAAACGCGTTGGGGTCATTTAAATAAATCTTATTCCTTGTTAACTGAACTTCAAGCATTCGGATTAAACGGACACTTTGCGATTGAGCAAGGAGGAAGAAATGCACAAGGTCATTACATTAACTTTAACGGTACCGCAGGTGTTTGGAGAAAAGCATGCATCGAAGATGCAGGTGGCTGGGAACACGACACGATTACTGAAGATTTAGACTTAAGTTACCGTGCACAAATGCGTGGTTGGAAATTTACCTATTTAGAAGAAGTGGAATCTCCAGCTGAGTTACCAATCACGATGTCGGCTTTGAAAAGTCAACAGCACCGTTGGATGAAAGGTGGTGCAGAAGTATTCATTAAAATGTGGAAACGCATAGTGACAACTAAGGGCCTAAAATTCTCCGACCGTTTACATGGCTTGGCGCATTTATTCAATTCTTCCGTATTCGTATTCATCTTAATCCTTTCTTTGTTGAGCTTACCTGTTTTACACATTAAGGACTCATTCTCTGATTTGAACTTCTTTATTCAAGTTGGTGGTGCCTTTTTGTCCAGTACGGTATTCCTCGCATTTTACTATTGGAATGCATACAGAGATAAAAAAGGTCATTTCTTTAGTGATTTAATCCAATTTATTAAGCGTTTTGTTCAATTCCTTACTGTATCCATGGCGCTCTCATTAAGCAACGCAGTGGCGGTGATTGAAGGATACCTTGGAATCAAAAGTTCATTTGTTCGTACACCGAAATTCAACGTGGCGAAAAAAGATGAGTTTACGGGGAACAAATACGATAAAAAGAGCTTATCGATCATCAACATTGCCGAAGGGATACTGATGTTAGTATTTGGATTTACAGCGGTTAACCGTGCGATTTATGGGGATTTGGGAATGGTCCCATTCCATTTAATGTTAACCTTCGGTTACGGTGTGATTTTCTTTAATACACTGAAAGAAAACAGGACGCAACAAGCTTAATTACTCGTTCGTTATCGATAAACTTTCGAGTTTTACATCCGATTTGTTGGTGTGAAAATGAAAAGTGCTTCGAAAGGATTCTCCCTTTGAAACATAGGTGCCTATCGTGTAATGATCATCCCCAGTTTCTTTTCCCTTAAACTTAAACGAAAAAGTGCCTTTCGGGAATTTCGTGAAAAATCCTTGTAGAATGATCTCGGCCTGTGCAATGGGATACACCGCTTCCTTGCCTTGGATGTTTAATGAAATTTTATCTTTCCCCAAATGCACCAGCGTTTTGGCGTCATTGTTTTCCATGGATCGTTCGATGGTCGTATATGGAATATCTCCGGATAAGCGTAAACTCAAAATGAGGCCCGTCAGAAAGGTAAGAATTGTATTCATAACCTGCTTTTATCAAAAATAGTGCCGAAAACAAGGCGAGTAAAAATCTTTTTGGTGATCCCATTTGGACTTTCCTTGACTTCGAACTTTTCCTTAACTTTGTCCACATGCATTTACCCATGAAAGACCAACAGAAACACTTAGTTATTTATAATAGCATGAAAGGTGAAAAGCAAGCCTTTGTTCCCATTCACGAAAACTTTGTGGGGATGTATGTTTGTGGTCCAACCTTATACAGTGAGCCACACATGGGGAATATGCGTACGTTTATCAATTTTGACCTCATCTATCGCTACTTGTTGCACCTTGGATTTCAGGTAAAGTATGTGCGAAACATCACCGATGCCGGTCACATCACCAATAGTGCCGGAAACGACGAAGATTCCATTGGGAAAGCAGCGCGTGCCGAACAATTGCAATCCTTGGAAATCGTTTACAAATACAATGTTCGTTTCCAAGAATTACAACGGATATACAACTTATTGCCTCCGAGCATTGAGCCAACCGCAACAGGACACATTCAAGAACAAATCGAAGTCATTGAACAAATCATCTCAAATGGCTATGCATACAGTGTGAATGGTTCCGTATACTTCGATACCAAACGCTACATGCAGGATTTCAATTATGGCATACTAAGTGGACGAAAAGTAGATGAGTTAGAAAACGATACCCGTCAATTAAATGCCCAGGACGAAAAACGTTTCTTCGCTGATTTTGCACTATGGAAGAAAGCAAATCCAGACGATATGCAAATTTGGCGCTCACCTTGGGGTGATGGTAATCCAGGTTGGCACATCGAATGTACCGCAATGAGCACCAAATATTTGGGGAAACAATTCGACATTCACGGTGGTGGAATGGATTTGAAATTCCCACATCACGAAGATGAAATTGCCCAAAGTTGCGCTTCACATGGTTGCAATCCGGCTAATTATTGGATGCACGCCAATATGTTGAATG
>Ga0208592_1000318_pt1 | contig 14689 bp, 9 predicted proteins | sample LakMenE18May10ns_FD_150712 | JGI IMG/M metagenome (GOLD analysis project Ga0208592, IMG submission 150712) | Freshwater microbial communities from Lake Mendota, WI - 18MAY2010 deep hole epilimnion ns (SPAdes) | ecosystem: Environmental > Aquatic > Freshwater > Lentic | place: Lake Mendota...
CAATGACAGAAATACTGCTACTGTTGGCGCTCCAGCATCCTTGAGTGTTTTGAGACCTTAAATAATAAACACCAGTCGAACTTGCTACAAATGAATTGCCCGAACCGAGAGAAGTTGAAGTGCCATTGCTATTTGTACCCTGCCAATACCATGTTTCGCCGGTAGGTGGCGTTGATCTATATATGGTAACTTCATTGCATGCTTGTGATAAATTACTAAAAGGTGCGGCTGGAGTGGAAACACTATTTACGGTTATAATCTTACTTGCACAGTTCGTGCTCCATTGTCCATTAGAGTAATTTCGCGCATAATAGGTGGTAGTAATTAATGGCGAAACATTAATTGTAGTTCCGTTACCAATGGAAGCACCTGTTGAACTACCACAGCTCCCTGTGAACCAATAAGTGGTGCCGGTCGTTCCGGTAGCGGTTAAGGTTACGGATTGATTGCTGCAAATTGTTGTGTTGGACGCCGAAATAGAGGTGGGAGAGCTAGGCGGATTTGTGTTTGCAACTAAATTAACCGTATAGTCTTCGGTTTCACCATAAGAGGTGTTTGCACAGGGTGCAATAGCACCATCATTAGGGGAATAAGAAATTTTCACACGCATTCTGACATTTCCTGTAATCGCGCTAGTTGGCACGGTAAAGTTGAATTGATTACTCCATCCTGTAGAGACCAATACATAAGCTATTCTCTCAGAGAAAGCAAACGTAAAATCGTTGTTATAGTCTATCCAAACTGCAATTTCGTCACCATCGTAGGCAATGTTGGTGCTACCAACAATAGCCGGGGTAACCGTTATTGAATATTGGTTTCCTTTCGTTAATGTGGTGGAAATACTTGAATAGTTAATATACCCGCCTGAGGTACAGGATGATGTATTATTAATCGAATTTAAATTAACGGTTTTTATGTATTCATCACAGGTGTTAGAAGTCGGAATGCAATAGGGGGAAACGGTATTCCAACCAAAGCGAACATGAGGTCTTTCTGTGGTGCTTGTAACTTGTGATAAAGCACTTGAGGAACAAACATTGGATGCATCGGCTGCTTGTATTCTTGATTTTATAGAAGTTCCAGTAAGATTTGTTGACATGTATGTTAACGCATTATTTGTGTAACTAGAATTATTAAAGCATGTTTGAATAACAAGATTTGAAGTTCCATTCCATATAAATGGATTTACCGAATGTTGATTCCAACCCAAAGACGGATTGTAATTTGTTGTTGTGCTTGACGATACAAGGGTGGAGCTTGTAAAGTTGGTTTGTAAAGGATTTACCGTGACTCCCACATTATAAATATTCACTTGAAAACCTGTATGGGATGTGGTACTTGGGGTGTTGTCCTGAACAACATAAAATCCAATGGAAGAAATACTTGCTCCAGATGATATCCCAGCAGCACTTAGTTCTGCTGCCGTAATGAAAAATTGTTGTTTAGCACCAAACCAATATTGTCCATAAGGAGCAGGGTATGTTGTGCTAGTGTTTGTAGTTGTTCCCGTTCCGACAGTAGAAAAAGTTTGACTAAATGCAAATTGTTCTGTTAGTAAAACATAAATAATGGCCGTAAAAATGGAAAATTTCTTCATAGGATGATTTCTATATCAAATATAATCAATGTGTTATAATACGCCAATTTTCAGTAGAACTTTATGTGCAAATCGAAAACTAAATTTTAATTGGAATAAATTCATTTATAATGATTGAATGGTGTTTTCCTATTTTGTTTACCTTTTTAAAAGTTAAAACAAGCCCCCTCTGTAACCATTCCGTAAAAAGTCATTTAACTAGTTCATAAGTCTAGTTAATCACCCTAAATTTTTTACTGATGGAAACGCACACAAAATCGCTTCGAAACCTCAATTTTTTGCTCTTAGGTTTATTTTTGACCAATCTCATTTATTTGTCGCCAAAGACTCTATAAGTTTTGAATTGTACCACAGGGAATCATTGGTTGTTTTACTGATGATTTGGATTCCATTGAATGCCCTTTACCTTTTTGAATTACGCAAATTAAAAAGCATTAAAATGGTGCGCTGGGGTTTGATTCCATTCAATGTGTTATCCCTGCTCTTTTTCAGTCTAATTGCTTTTTCGCAAGGTGTATCGGGCTCTGAATGCAACGGTTTTTTCTTCCTGTATTTCTTGTTTAATCTTTCCTTGCACGTACTTTCTGGCGCCATTGCACGCAAGCATTTAACGGGATTAAAAATCCGGAATATCGTTGGACGTTGCTTACTTGCTTCAGTAAGCTTGAGTATCTTGATTTCTAGTTACTTGTATGTTCAGTATTTTTCCTCTTTTTTACTTCAAAGCAGCATCATGTGCCTGGTCTTTTGCTTGGTGATTTTTTTAGTATCTATCCCACTCGTTTTTGGATTTATTCAATTGTTTCCGGGTAGAAAGATTGTTGAATCAGCGTCCTAGAAATATTTTGTGTTTGTAAGGAATTTTGAAAGTAGAACTAATCTTTTTTCAAACCTTGAGTGCTAGTTACAAACCCATTTGCTATATAAGTGCTAGCATGTTCAATATCAAGAATGGAATATGTTCTAAAGTCACCTTCGATTACTTGTATGCCTGTAATCTTTTCGTAGGTCGTTTCTTGACATTCTTCATCCCAAACCAATACTTCAACGTCATTTACGAGTTCTAATAAGCTCATTAAATCCTTTGATTTCATGATTTCCAATAGTGAACTTAATCCAAAACCTTTAAAGTAAAGAGGATGATAGGATGTCATTTCAATCGAATGTGATTTGGTTTGAAGGAGGATAAGCTTGTCATGTTGAATTTCAATTTTTTCCTTTATGGGTCTTTCCACTATGAGGTTCGAATGAAGATCAATGGTGTTTATTTTGTCACCTGTAGCCACATCCATGGCTAAAACAAGTCCATTCGAGGATTGAATCATGGTGTTGGAATTAAAACAACATCCGATGTTGCAAATTTCAGAGATAGCGACATCTTTCCATTTGGCTCCTGGGTATACTTCCATGATTTCAAACCGAAAAGTAGTGTAATTGGCTAAATAATCTACAGGTAAATTGAACGTTTGGTATCCCATTAGGTCCTTTAAAACAACAAAGCAAACCGCTTTTCCATCAACATATACCTTCAATTTTTTAACGCGGGAATTGTTCAACCAACTATCATATGATTTTTGATAACCATTAAAAATACCAACATTGCTTCCGCCGTATGGTAAATCTACTTCAAAAAATTCACCAATTCCATAGTCGCTTTTCCCTTCCACCCAAGCAGTTTGAGGATCCCAATCATACAAGTTTGAGGATCCGTAATTATTGTTGCCTTGGTTGATTAATGTGGAGGACACCCTTGCTTTACTTGGGGCATCTGTACAACCACTCCCATACAAAAAAGGATTTTCGTCTTCGTTTATATTTCCTTTTTCTTTCGTCCAGTCAATAAATCCATTACCACCAATGGCGTATTGCGTTTTTAGTTGTGCGTTGAGGTTGATAAGAATAATACTCATGACCATCAATAGAGAAGCTTTCATAAAATTGAATTAGGATGTTAATGATTGAGCTTAAAAAATTAATTAATTTTCAAACAATTAGATTAAATTGAATTGAACTTGGGAAAAATAGTTCAACCACTTTTAAATTCCGTTGAACTAATTTAACCCGGTAACTTTATCGACAACTGTTACTTTTCTAGGATTGTTTACCAAATGAAGTGTAATATTTATGACTAAAACCGTTCTGGTATTTTGATTTATTATTTTGAAAACTTCAGTCAAATGCTATTTTTTTTCGATGTTTTTCTCATTGAGCATTTTCACGATCGGTTCAATTTCACCTATTGCTGAATGAACTAGTGTTAAATCTTGCTTAAATAATTCCATGCTTTCTTTAACACGAATATTCATATTGAGATCAAACGATGAGTTTTCTAAGTCAGTATGAACGAAAAGATACATGCTTTTATGTTCACACATAATGTATTGAATAATCGAATCGGTTTTAATGTCAAGTTTTTCTGGGGCTGCATATTGTGTCAATTGACTATTTCTATAGGTCGCTGTTGAATCCGTCGCCATTGTTTTAAAAATAATATCGTTGTACAATGAGATGAGCAAACCTTGTTTGTGAATCTCTCGGATTTTTGATTTTTTCTCAAAAATATTTTGTTCAATCTCAAAAATTGTTGGTGACCATGGATTATCCAATACATCTTCAATAAAAATCACTATCCCATCAAATAGTTCTTTTTCAAGTGAAGTTTTATAACTTGTTTTACCATCCTCATCTATATATTTAGATTCTCCAGTGAATTGAATTACAGCTTCAAAAAAACTAGATTTTTTGTTTTTTAATTCCCAAGACATATGATCCGTAGATGTCATCTTAATTGAAAATCTCCTGTTTTCACTGCCTGGTATTGTGGAAAAGTCTTCCAATGAATTTTTCACCCATTGATTTACAGGAGCGTCATTAGCAGCAAGCTGTGTAAATAAATTTTGATTTATTTTTAAGCCACTTGATTGACCATGGAATTTAGTTTTTTGCGCATTGAAAGAAGTGGCTAGTTTTGTAAAGATTGTTCGTTTAAAATGAAAACTCAATTTGAACTGAAGGAAAAAATAGGGTGTCATTACTACAATATAGATGAGTATTGAAATGACTAACCACCAAAAAAAAGATCCTTCTTTAGGATGAAAATTATTCATCATTTTAAAAATTGGAATAAAAAATGCAATAGTCGATTTTAAAAGGAATATTGTCCAATAGATTAATGAAAAAACAATCTCAATAATTAAAAACCAAAGGAAATTAACGAGAAAAAGAGGCTTTAACCAGATTCTAAAAAATTCAATGACACCAACACCTACATTTAATACTGATCCAAGCCTTAGAAATAAATAAGAAACAATCCAATAGGAAACAAAACCAGCTGTCATCCCTATTAGTAACCATGAGAATAATTGCTCCATAATTGAATATTAATTTAAAAAAAAACAAAATATAATCGAATTAATTCCTTGAATAGGATTAAATACGAAGGATTACGTACAAAAATAGGAAATAATATCGATGAATGTGTCTTCAGAAATACTTCTTGATTTTGTAGAAAAAAAACAGGGTATTTATGGGCTAAGTTTCTTCGTCTCCAATCTTATTATTGATTAAAACACTGATATTTCAATAAACGAAAATGGAGAAAAGCATAGAAGGTAAATTCATTATCATTTCATTGAACTTTGTAAGAAGTGGATGATATACCCTTGTTTATCACAACAAGAAATCTTATGTTTTTTTGAGTCGGAGATGAACGAAATTAAAATTGAATCGTGAATCGATAGTTGTTAAAACACGTTAAACAGTACTTTGTTTTAACAATTGTTTTAACAAAAAACTAAAAAACCCTGTATTCGTAATGATTACAGGGTTTTTAAAAGTGGTCCCACACAGGCTCGAACTGTGGACCCACAGATTATGAGTCTGTTGCTCTAACCAACTGAGCTATAGGACCGGGTTACATTTAAGTAACGGTTAAAAATCTTGTTTGTCCTTTAGCGAAGTTGCTTGTCCCGTCATTACGGGAAGCTATAGGACCAGGTTACATTTAAGTAACGTTTTGGTTGGCAAAAATAGTAATTTCTTCCTTTCGACAAAGGAAATCAGTGAATCTATTTTTGATTTTGTTCAGATGACAACATCGCTTGGATCTGCTTCATCGTTTTTTGCATGCCTTCAGCGCTGCCGTCTAGGAAAATCGTGTTTCCCTGGCCATATTCAGCAAAATTCTTAATGGCTTCTGTCCACATCGAGAATAAAATCACGTTCGTATCCAAGTTTGCTTGCTTCATTTCTTCTGCTGCTTCACTCATTCCTTTTGCTACCTCTTGACGGAATAAGGCAACTCCTTGTCCACGCAACATGGCCGCTTCTTTTTCCGCTTGTGCGGCAATTTTAATCGCATTTCCTTCCGCTTCCGCTGCTTTGGTTTTCGTAATCAATAACGCTTGACCTTCATTTTCTGCTGCTGCCTTTAAGTTATTAGAGGCGACAACTTTACTCATACTGTCAATAATCGCCTGGTCAAAGGTGATGTCGTTGATTTGTAAATCCAATAAATGATATCCCCATGTTTCTAAAGTATGGTCAATTTGATTTTTCACACTTTCGACCAATTCATGGCGTAATCCCAAGATTTCAGATTGCTTTTGACTTGCTACATATGCGCGAATGGATCCTTCAATGGTACGTATCAATGCCTGCATCAAATCTCTGTTGCTGATGAATTTAAATGCAACTTTCTTGATCGTTTCTTCTTGCGCATCCATCACACTATAGAGCAACATGCTTTTGAAATACACATTAGCTTGGTCGATGGTGACAGCTTGAAATTCCATCTCAATGCTTTGGTTTTGAATCGAAATACGGCGGTACACTTTTTCCAAGATAGGGATTTTCATGCGAAGTCCGGGCGTTAAAATTCGTTGGTACTTTCCAAATAACGTGATCACAGCAATCGTACCTTGTGTAACGGTTAGCAATGAACTAAAAACAAGAATGAGTCCTAGACCCAATAAAATATAAATAATCGGCATAATGATAATTTTAGTTAAATGTAGAAATATTTAAGCAGGATTGAAAGGAATCAGGCCTACTTTTTAAAGGTGAAAAGGGTTATTTCTGGATAGATTCCAACACGTCCTGGAAATCCAAGGAATCCAAATCCTCGGTTGACATACAAATATTGCTTGCCTACTTGATACAAACCGGCCCATTTAGGGTATTTAAAAGAAACAGGACTGAATTTTATGCCAAAGCGTTCTAGTCCAAATTGCATCCCATGTGTGTGTCCAGACATGGTTAAATCGATGTCAGTGGAAACAACTTGTGCGTCGAAATGACTGGGATCGTGAGAAAGCAAAAGTTTGAAAGCAGTAGGTGGAACTTTTGCCAATGTTTCGCTCAGTTTTCCACTCTGACGAAAGGGTGCTTTCCCCCAATTTTCAACTCCTAATAACCAACATCCTTCTTCTAATTGAACAGCGTCGTTTAACAAGGGTTGAAATCCGATGGTGCGGTGCATTCGAATCAAGTTCGCTAAGTTTTGTCCTTTTTCCTCGGATTGTTCCCATTTGACATAATCGCCGTAATCATGGTTTCCCAAGATACTGAATTTGCCCTTCTTTGCCTTGATGGATGAAAATAGGGATTCCCATCCATTCATTTCATCTGCTTTGTTATTGACCAAGTCTCCAGTGAAAAAAACATAGTCCGCATCTTGTTGGTTGATGAGGTCAATGGCTTTTTGAACCTTGTGATAGCGGTGAAGAAAACTTCCTACATGCACATCACTGATTTGAACAACGCGCTTGCCTTCAAATGATTCGGGTAAATTCGGGAAGGACAGTTCAACGTGATGCACTTTCCAATTCCAACGTCCGAATTGAATGCCGTAAAGGATCCCTATAAAAATACTCATGGAGAAAATCCAGCCAATGTATTGTAAGTAGGGGAGCCCTAGAAACAGGTAGCTGAGTCCGGGAAGCAAATAGGCGAGGGCTGGAATTCCTGTTGCAATGAAAAGCCCCATGTAAGTAAAAACGAGTCTGTATTCCGCATTTTGTGTCCGGCGACGAAAGTTTCTAAATAAAAGCACCACACTTCCGATGAAAAGGAATCCTTGGAATCCTGCCAATACATACATCGAATGTTCCAACAATCCATGGAGAAAAATCCACTCCGCGGCGATGATTAAAAGGAGAGAGAAAAGAAAAATCATAAAAGCCTTTGGAATAGTTAAAGTAGGAGGGTAGCGTTGATGGGCTGTTAGGGATTACATCCAAGATCCACCAACGGAAATGATGTTGTCTAATGCCAGGTAATCTGGATGTGTTTCTTCGGTAATTCCTCCTGTTGGACAAAATTTCACTGCTGGAAATACTTGTCCATAGGCTTTCAATGCCGCCAGTCCACCAAATAAATTGGCTGGAAAAAATTTAAACGTATCCCATCCAAATTGGAGTCCTTCAATGATTTCACTGGGTGTAGCGACGCCTGGTATAAATGCGATACCACTTGCTTCAAATGCTGGTGCAAGGGTAGCATTTAAACCTGGACTCACCATGAAGTCAATTTCGAGTTCCACTGCTTTGTCAATTTGACTAATTGAAACAACGGTTCCCATACCGATGGAACAACGGTCTCCAAACAACCTTTTCGCTTCTGCAATGCACTCAAAAGCCGCAGGCGTACGCAAGGTGATTTCGATGCAATAAATCCCACGTGCGATCAACTGTTCCATTTTAGGAGCAACTTCTTCGATCGAATGAAAGGTCACTACTGGAATCACTGGGTGTTTGGAAAGTACTTCGCGGATGTTATTTTGTTTCATGGGTGTCAGTTTGACACAAAGGTCGTAATTTCTTTCCTTTGTTAGAGTAGAATGAACTGAAAATCACTTAAAAATGGATCCATTTCCATTTTGATTTGTTCGATGCGGGAATACACTTGACCATCTGAACAAAAGCTGAATAGGTTGGAACTGCGTTCTTGAAGTACTCCCTTCGGAAGGCACTTGGCGGAAATGGCATTAATATTTTTCAATTGCTTGTCAAATTTTCCTTTACGTATTTTCTCCAAACGGTCTTTCAATTGAACGAATTGTTTTTGAATGCGGGAAAGTTCGGCTTCCACCATGCCCATTTGATTTGAATCTATTTGATGAGTAAGCTGTTGCCATTTAGAACTCAATTGCATGGTTAGTTCATCCAATTCACTGAAATCAATGGCTTCACTTCCTGCGCGTTCAAGAAATTCTTGTTTTAATTCCTGTGGATTACGCCACAAATCTTGCGTAGTGAATCCCATCGCTTGCCATTCGTTCCAGTTCTTGGTTTCAAGTAACAAAACACTTGTTCGTGCTTGAATCAAGGGATATAAAACACTTGCCGCCTGGAAAACCTCTTTTAATTGCAACCAATACATGATTTCTCCTGGTCCGCCAACATAACATAGATTTGGCAAGAGAAATTCTTGGTAGACAGGACGAAGAACGACGTTTGGTGAAAAGGATTCTGGATGGTTTTTTAAGTCCATTAAAAGTTGCTCAGTGTCCAGTTCTTTTGAGCCGATTTGAAATCCCGTTTCCGATCGTTGGATGCGCTCCCGTTTTTCTGGACTCAAATAAAATAAATTAGTGTCCTTCGCTTCTACTTGAATGGGGAATCCAGCCTCTTGTAAGTCAAGGTTTGTTTTTTCAACTGCTTTCGAGGAGAATCCTTCCAGCAATTCTTTTTTCATAATGGGGGAAAATGCTGCCTTCCACATGGCTAAGTCGCCATCCATGATGATCAAACCATAATGACCGAATAGTTCATTGATGAACTTGAAAAATGCTGAGCCGTATGTTTCTCCAGACATGGCATCTATGAGCACATGAAGTTCACTTTCTGGGTGGTTTTCGAATTTTCGATGGAACTCCTCTAGAACCGTTTCAAGTCCATCTAAGTCCATTCTCCCGACAGCTCCATCATTCAAATGTTCCCATTTCAATGCTTGTTGAAACAATTGCATGGATTGAATTTCCGCAAAGTCGTGGTCCTCTGATGCCATCCAGTAAACCGGAACAAATTCATATTCCGGATAACTTTCTTTCAGTTCTTCACATTGTTTGATGACATGAAGGATTTTGTAGACGAAAAACAAGGGTCCAGTGGCCAATGACAATTGGTGTCCTGTGGTCACCGTAAAACAATTGGCTTGACTAAGTTTCTCTAAATTCGACTGTACTTGTTCAGATCGCACGACATCGTCATACAATTCCTCCAATCCCTCGAGCAATAAATAGCGCTGAGCGGATCCATAAACTCCCTGTTTTTCTTTCAATTGTTCCAAGAAGGCTTCCTTTGAAAAGGGACGTTGAATCCATGCGGATAATTCCGCTTGATTTTCGGTAAAAAGCCGCTGTTTCTCGTTGAAAAATGGCGTGGATGAACGGGGAATGTCTATGCGCATCTATTCGAATTACATGTTTCGTCGATACTGGCCACCTACTTCAAACAGCGCTGAAGTAATTTGACCTAACGAAGCGAACTTACACGTTTCCATCAATTCTTCAAACATGTTTCGATTGTTAATGGCTGCATCTTGGATTTTGGAAATACCATTCAAAGCTGGTGCTTCATTTCCTTTTTGAAGGTGTTGTAGCATCGTAATTTGGTATTCCTTCTCCTCTTCGGTTGCACGGATGACTTCCTTCGGTAGGACCGTTGGTGATCCTTTCGAGCTCAAGAAGGTATTCACGCCGATGATTGGGAACTCTCCTGTGTGTTTCAAGGTTTCGTAATACAAGGATTCTTCTTGAATTTTAGATCGTTGGTACATGGTTTCCATGGCTCCTAACACGCCACCTCGTTCGGTGATGCGGTCAAATTCAGTGAGAACAGCTTCCTCGACTAAGTCCGTTAATTCATCGATGATGAATGCGCCTTGAAGTGGATTTTCATTTTTCGCAAGTCCTAATTCACGGTTGATGATCAACTGAATGGCCATCGCGCGACGCACTGATTCTTCTGTTGGAGTCGTAATCGCTTCGTCATATGCATTGGTGTGCAGTGAATTACAGTTGTCGTAAATCGCATACAATGCTTGAAGTGTGGTACGGATATCGTTGAAATCAATTTCTTGTGCGTGTAGAGAGCGTCCAGATGTTTGAATGTGATACTTTAACATTTGTGCACGTGGATTGGCACCGTATTTTTTCGCTAAAGCTTTCGCCCACAAACGTCGGGCAACGCGTCCAATCACAGCGTATTCTGGATCAATTCCGTTGGAGAAGAAGAAAGACAAGTTCGGACCGAAGTCGTTGATGTCCATTCCTCTACTTAAATAGTATTCTACATACGTAAATCCATTCGCTAATGTAAATGCTAATTGCGTAATAGGATTGGCACCTGCCTCTGCGATGTGGTATCCTGAAATCGAAACAGAATAAAAGTTTCGCACGCCATTTTGAATGAAATACTGCTGCACATCTCCCATCAAACGCAAGGCGAATTCAGTTGAGAAAATACAGGTATTCTGAGCTTGATCTTCTTTTAAAATATCTGCTTGAACGGTTCCGCGTACTTGCTTTAAGGTTTCCGTTTTGATGTCCAAATAAACATCCGCTGGAAGAACTTGATCTCCCGTTACACCGAGTAACATCAATCCTAGTCCGTTGTTTCCTTCCGGCAATTCACCTTGGTAACTTGGACGGTCAACGCCTTTTGTTTGGTAAATCGCTGCGATTTTAGCTTCGACTTCGGATTCTAGTCCGTTAGCGATGATGTATTTCTCACAATTCTGATCGATTGCCGCATTCATGAAGAAGGCCAACAACATAGGTGCTGGTCCATTGATCGTCATGGAAACAGAGGTCGCCGGATGACTCAAGTCAAATCCTGAATATAATTTTTTCGCATCGTCTAAACAACAAATCGAAACACCAGAATTCCCGATTTTTCCGTAAATGTCTGGTCGAATGGCAGGATCGTTTCCATACAAGGTAACTGAATCAAATGCCGTTGAAAGTCGTTTCGCTGGCATGCCCAAACTCACGTAGTGAAAACGCTTGTTTGTGCGCTCTGGCCCACCTTCTCCTGCAAACATGCGTGTTGGATCTTCTCCTTCACGTTTGAATGGAAATAATCCAGAGGTATACGGAAATTCTCCTGGGAAATTTTCTTGTAGAACCCAACGCAAAATATCCCCCCAACTGCTGTATCGCGGAGCAGCAACTTTCGGGATTTGAGAATGCGAAAGGGACTCTGTATGTGTTTGGATGCTTAAAACTTTGTCACGCACCTTGAATTGGTATTCTGGATTTTTAAAAGATTGTTTCTTTGCATCCCAGTTTTGAAGGATTTCCCAATTTCGTGGATCAAAGTTTAGTTTTTCCTTCTCTAGCGTTTCTTGTAATCCTCTAATCAATCGATCTTTATCCTCAATTGTTGATTGTTCCAATGTTTCGATGGAGGATTGTAATCCTTGCAATTTATCCGCCACCTTCACCTGGTCGTTCACCCATTTGTCGTAGGCTCTATTGTTTTCTGAAATCTCCGATAAATACCTTGTTCTTTCCGGTGGAATCACGTAGATTTTCTCGGACATCTCACGGGTAATTTGGAAAGTTGAATGCATGTTTGCTCCTGTTTTTTCCACCATTTTATCCATGATCACTTTGTACAAAGAGTTCATTCCCGGATCGTTGAACTGCGAGGCGATTGTTCCGTAAACGGGCATGTCGTCTACATTGGACTCCCATAAATTATGGTTTCGTTGGTACTGTTTGCGCACATCACGCAAAGCATCCAAAGCCCCGCGTTTATCGAATTTATTCAAGGCGATGACATCGGCGAAATCCAACATGTCGATTTTCTCTAATTGAGTTGCCGCTCCATATTCCGGGGTCATTACGTACAATGAAACATCCGAATGATCCAAGATCTCTGTGTCCGATTGACCAATTCCCGATGTTTCCAGAATGATGAGGTCGTATTTTGCTGCTTTTAAAATGCTGATTGCTTCAGCAACGTGTTTCGATAAAGCTAAATTCGACTGTCGAGTAGCAAGGGAACGCATGTATACGCGGTCACTTTTAATGGAATTCATTCGAATTCGGTCACCTAACAATGCTCCACCGGTTTTGCGTTTCGATGGATCCACGGAAACCACTGCAATTTGTTTATCTGTAAAGTCAATCAAGAAACGACGAACCAATTCATCCACAAGGGATGATTTTCCTGCTCCACCAGTTCCAGTAATTCCCAATACAGGAATGCTTGACTTATCAGAAACAGCATGAATTTCTTTCAATAAGGCACTGTTTTCTTCGGGGAAGTTTTCTGCTCCCGAAATCACACGTGCAATGGTTGGAACGAATTTGTTCGCCAATTTCGACAGAACTTCTGGTGTAGTTGGCAACGAAGTAGGTTCTCCCACCGGAAAGTCACATTTCTCGATCAAATCATTGATCATTCCTTGCAAGCCCATGGAGCGACCATCGTCAGGATGGTAAATGCGTGTAATGCCATACGCTTGTAATTCTGCGATTTCAGAAGGAAGTATGGTTCCACCTCCACCACCAAAGATTTTCACATGCGGTGCTCCTTTCTCTTGAAGCAAATCGTACATGTATTTGAAGTATTCAATGTGTCCTCCTTGGTAAGAAGTCATCGCAATCGCCTGTGCGTCCTCTTGAATGGCACAATCCACCACTTCTTCAACGGATCGATCGTGTCCGAGGTGAATGACTTCACATCCGGTAGCTTGAATGATGCGACGCATGATGTTGATCGCTGCATCGTGGCCATCAAATAGGGATGCTGCCGTTACGATGCGTATTTTATTGACTGGTTTGTAGGGAGCTACTTGTTCCATTCTATTTTACGTGTTTTTTGATGGACAAATCTACGCAAAAAATGCTGATTTCAGAATGGATTTGGCACAATTTACAAGGGGTAGAAGAACTTTCAAAAGCGTTAGCAGAAAGTTATAATATCTTAAAGGCCATCAAAGACTTCACGATTCGAAAGCACGAATCCTTCTGTGCATTGCAGCATGTCTTGAATGCGTATGATTTCCGGATATTGTTTTGCTTCAACGACCAAGGTGAAAACTTGTTTTCCAATTCGTTGTTTTTCTGTAAAGTGCCTTTCATCCTCTATTCGGTAAAAGGATTTATCGTTCACTAATTTGCGGTATTGCGGAAATTCGAATGTTGACATTAAAGGCGTTCCAATGGCGTTTTAACTCCATCAACCAAAGAGTAACAGGCTAATTTGTCCTTGAAAACAGAGGATTTAAAAATGGATCGATTTAACAGCATGCGCACACATTCTTGAATTCCTTCAACGATAGATGGGTGAGGATGGATCAATTCGGACAATACTTCAATTGGCATGTTCAATTTAATGAGTAGTCCAACTGCCTGAATAGCAGTAGAGGCATGAGCACCTACAACCCGCATTCCAAGAATGCGCATGTCTTTGTCGTTGGTTACCATGATTTTGAAGAATCCCTGTGTTTTACGCATGGCAATGGCCCTTGCAATCAGAGAGTAGTCAATTTTTACCACTTTTACGGGAATGCCCTGCTCAACGCATTGCTGCTCATTTAATCCAACAGATGCAACCTCTGGAGTTAAGAACATAATGGTGCAAACATTGTCGTAATTTAAGCGTTCTGGAATATTCCCGAAGGCTTTTTCAACAGCATGTCGCGCTTCAATTTCCCCCATATTTACAAGCGCTATTCGACCGGAAACATCGCCAACGGCATAAATATTGGGAACACTCGTGACCGTATCATCGTCGCCAATGTGCACACCTCTTTGTGACATCTCTACTCCTGCGTTTTCCAAGCCTAGTTGTTCCACATTCGGTGTTCTTCCAACGGATAAAAGTGCTTTTTCCACGCGAATTACCTCGTGGCTTCCATCTGGATAGGATAATTCGTATTCGACTTCACCATCTATTTTTTCTAAACGCTCTAATTTCGCATTTGAGTGAATGGTAACGCCATGCTTTTTTAAGTTGTTCGCAACCAAAGTCGAAATGTCTTCATCTTCAAACGGTAAAATGCGCTCTTGACGATCGATCACATACACTTTTGTTTTTCCGAAGTTTGAAAAAATGGTCGCATATTCACAGCCAATGA
>Ga0208592_1000328_pt1 | contig 14415 bp, 14 predicted proteins | sample LakMenE18May10ns_FD_150712 | JGI IMG/M metagenome (GOLD analysis project Ga0208592, IMG submission 150712) | Freshwater microbial communities from Lake Mendota, WI - 18MAY2010 deep hole epilimnion ns (SPAdes) | ecosystem: Environmental > Aquatic > Freshwater > Lentic | place: Lake Mendota...
TCAGCTATGCCGTGTAGGCACGAAAAAAAGATCACTGTGAAGATGTACCCGGGGATGGAGATGTACCACATCCAGGCCAAGGTCGGGAAAAACCAACCAAGACCAAGTGAAAACCCTGCAACAAATGATTGTCGAGCGGATGTGGCTTTTTGTGAAACCTTGTAGAAAATGCCAAGACCAATGAAAACGAAAGGCCACCATCCCCATGGTGGTGTAGCGAATGCAACACACAGACCAGCTGCCACGCCGCGAAAGTGAATAAATCGCACGGGTGTTTTCATCTTTTCTTCTTTGGGGTGAATTTTACAAGCGATGCTGTCACGACATAGCGATCTTTTGTGGAACGCAGTGGATGGCAGGCAAAGAAGGTTGCAATAGATGCTCGCGTTTGGCGGATAATCCAGACATCACGAGGTTTCACAATTTGATGTTTCGTTACTTTGTACTTTGCAGTACCAGTTGGAGTGTAGAAGTAGATGATGTCGCCGATGGCGATTTTGTCGATGTAAAAGAGTGGACGCAGATGACTCGTTCGGTGTCCAGCAATGACGGTGTTGCCTCTACTACCGGGAAGAGCAGTGTTAGGCCACAGACCAAAACCTTTCGCCAACGATTTATTGCCAATGCCCACATGTAACGGAGCGGTGACTCCAATTGAAGGAATGTAAATACTCCCAAAACTCTGAAGCTTTGAAGTGTTAGAGGCTTGTGTTTGTGTTGCAACAGAGAATGAGAAGAGCGAAATGAACAATGTTGCGATAACAGATCGTCGTGCAAAAACCTTCATACAAAACTCGCAATCATTTTTTGGGCAGTTGCGACACCTTGCTGCACACATGACGGAACGCCAATTCCCCGAAAACTCGCTCCTGCCAAGTGCACCTGTGGCATTGACTGTGTTAAGTGATTTTCTAAGTGCTCAACGTGAGCAATATGGTGCGGGCGATACTGAGGAAAACTTTCTTTCCATCGAGTGATGCGTAATGCTGTTGGCTCAAGATCAACAAGCAAGTGGCGCTTCAAGTCGGCAAGGACGAACGAAGTGAGCTCCTCATCGGAATGCTCATGGAGGGGCATGCCATCTCTCCCCAGCGACACGCGCAGAATTGCAGATTCAGTGGTGTTGAGATGCGCCCATTTTTGCGATGCAAAAGAAACTGCAGTAACAAACCTTTGTTCAGGTTTTGGTACTAAGTATCCGCTGCCACTGGCCTTTTGTGGAAGAGATTCCTTTGGCACAGCAAGAGCAACCATGACAACAGAAGCGTGGGAACTTTGCGCAAGGAGTTGCGAAACTTGGGGCGCCGATTCTGCAAAAAAGCCAGCAGAGTGCCTAGCGGGAGAGCACACAACAACGTGGTCTGCAGTCAGGGTCTCACTCATGCCATTTGCTGTGAAATGGACCGAGTATTTTCCCTTTTTGGAAGTGGGCTCTATTGATGCAACATGTGAGTTCAAGCGAATGTTGCCACCGAGTTTCTCAACAGACTCTTGAGTCGCTTTGATTAAGGCACCCATGCCAGCCAGAGGAGCGCCAAATATAGGACTAGCAGCAACATCTGCAGTGGGTTTCGGCATGCGACGAGCGGTGAGCAAAACGCTGCGGCTGCCTGACGCAAGAGTACTCAACTGCGGAACCATTTCGAGGGAAAAATGGTCGGTGTCGGCTGCATAGATGCTGCCGACAAGGGGGTCGATGAGCATGTTGTGTACTTCGTTGCCAAACCGCCGACGCATGTAGGCACCGATGGAGTCGCTCGCCACAGAGGTTTTGGGTAATACGAGGTCAAGCGCCGCACGAAGTTTCCCTCGAGGCGAAATCAACCGAGAAGTAGCGAGCGAGGAGAGTTGTGTTGGCACACCAAGGAGGAGGCCAGCAGGTAGACGATGCAAACCATTACGCCATACAGAAGCGTGCCCAGATGTGGGAGAAGTGAGTTGGTTGTCTAATCCGACATCTTTTGCGAGATGTGCAGCAAAGGGCACCCGCAAGAGAAACGCATCGGCAGCTTCGTCGACATGCGGTAAGCCTGCAAAAGGGGAAGTGCGAATGACGCCGCCGGTTGAGGGTTGAGATTCAAGAAGTGTCACTCGAAGATGTGGTGCGGCAGTGAGTAAAGAATGCGCACATGACAGACCTGTAATGCCTGCGCCAATGATGACGACATGGTGTTCAGCTGAGATGGATTCTTCTGGCATTTTGCCTTAATTCATTGGTTGGCTGCATGCACACGATGAGCAAGTGCATTCATTATTGCTCCATTGTCATTCACACATTCAGTACGCGCAAATGCGAGCCCATGCTGCTCGGCGCGGTGCGAGGCCTCAATATCGAGGTCAAAAAGCACTTCAAGGTGATCTGCCACAAAGCCACACGCACTTACGAGTACACCTGTAGCTGGATTCGATTGCGTCGCTAGTTGGTCGATGACGTCGAGAATGTCGGGCCCGATCCAGGGTTCTGGCGTGCGGCCAGCAGATTGCCAGGCAATTGACCACTGAGCATTTTCCGTGAGCCCAACCTTTGCGGCTACGGCGACGGCAGTTGACCGCAACTCGGCGGGGTAAGGGTCGCCGGCATCAATAATGCGTTGCGGAAGTGAGTGGGCAGTAAAGAGCACGTGAGTTGCGGCGGGCATTGTTGCCAATTTTGCAGACATGTCGGCGGCAAGAAAGTCAATGAAAGCTTCCTCGGTTGCCCAACTTGTAATGCCCACGACAGAAATGCCGTGAGGTGTTGCTGCTGTAGTTGCGCGGTCGATGTATTGGCCAATGCTGAATGAAGAAAAGTGTGGAGCCAAAACAAGAGCAACAATTTTAGTAAAACCTTCTTGTGCAAGTTGCTGCACAGCGTCTTCAATCATTGGAGCCGCGTGTTTCAGGCCCAGAGCAACGTGGTAGGTGTTCGGAGCAATATTGTTGAGAGCTGTTTGCAAAGCATCGCGCTGAGCTTCAGTAAGTGCGGCAAGGGGCGACAAACCACCAATGGCTTCGTATCGAGCAGTGAGGTCACTCAGTTGCTCTTCGGTAGGCGGGCGACCTCGACGAATATCGGTGTAATACGGCAAGATCTCTTCACGGCTTCGTGGCGTTCCGTACGCCATCAGAAGTACTGCTGTTTTTGCGTTGCTCATTGGGCTGTCCTTTCATGAACATGTTTCACGATGGCATGGAGAACATCGGGGTTGCATTGTGGCGTGACACCATGTCCAAGGTTGAAAATGTGTCCGGGGTGTTGTGCGTTGCTCGCTAGAACTTCATCTGCTGCCGCAAGTGCTGGCTCGACGCCTTCAAGGACGCGATCGGTATTCAAGTTTCCTTGGAGCACGACATCTGCACCCAGTCGTGTACGCACATCTTGCAGAGAAATGGTGGCGTCGATACCCATGATGGAAGCGCCTGCTTCGTGCATGGCTTCAAGTAAATGGGCACAGTTCACACCAAAATGAATGCCGGCAACTTCTGGGTGCAAACGTGACAACTCGGTAAACACATTTTTGGTGTGCGGAAGCACATATTTTCTGTAGTCGTCAACCGTGAGTGCTCCTACCCAGCTATCAAATATTTGAAATGCTTGCGCTCCATGTTGAATTTGTGCCGAGACGAGTGCAATGGCGTGCTGAGTGAGTCTTTCCATCACGCTGTGCCACAACACATCGTTGTTGCGCATCATGGCAAATGAATTTTCGTAAGTTCTGCTTGGTCTTCCTTCAATGAGGTAGCTGGCAACGGTAAATGGAGCACCAGCAAAGCCAAGAAGTGGCACGTCGAGTTCTTTCACCAACATGTCAATTGTTTGCATCACGTAATGCATGTCGGTTTCGGGTTCAAGGGCGCGTAATCGAGCGAGGTCGTCGTTTGTGCGTAGTGGAACAGGTGCTACTGGGCCGGTTCCTGGCGCCACGTCGATGCCAAAACCAACGGCATGTGAAGAAACCACAATGTCGCTGTAAAGAACTGCAGCATCAACTCCGTATCGCCGTACGGGCTGCAAAGTAAATTCTGCTGCAAGCTCAGGGTTTTTGATTGCATCTAAAATGCTGCCCTCGCCGCGCAAGGCCCGGTATTCAGGAAGGCTGCGACCCGCTTGACGCATAAACCACACAGGTGTGTGCGTTGCGCGTTCACCACGGGCAGCTGTAAGAAACGGAGAAGTAGGTAGTGCTGTCATGATTGAGCGCAAGTGGATTGACCAGTAATGAGGTGCACCTAGACAGGTTACCTGCGTTGCTGTTGCGTACGAAGTTGAGCCTCAATTCGAGCAATACGGGTACGCGGCTCTGGATGAGAAGAAAAGATCTTCTCGTGCCACTGTTTTTTCGCCAAGCGCAGAGTGCGCGATTCTTGTTGTGCATTTTGATGAGAAAAAGTGAATCGGGAAAGCGCAGCAGACAACTGTTTCCCAAAGCCAAGTGTCACTGCACGAGCGTCGGCCTGGAACTCGGCATTTTTCCCCACAATGTTGTTCAAAATGTGAGCGCTCAGAAGTGAAGCTTGGAAAATCCACGCGGTCGCGGTGAACAAAGAAGTAATGAGTTTGCTGGGAATGCGGAAGTACTCATGACGTGGTACGAGGGCGTGCTCAATGCGAAGTGCTGTTCCTTGAAGAAAAAATCCGAGACGTGCACATGCAATGATGGGCAAGCTCAACCATTGGCCAATTGATAATGCAACGGTATGTGCGCCAAGGTGGTGACTCATTTCATGGGCAAGTACACCAGTGAGTTCCTCGTCGCTGAGATGTTCCACTGCAGATGAACTCACTACAAGAATGTGCCCGCCACATGCGAATGCGTTGATGTCGTCGCTTTCATCAATTGCAACAACAAAACGTGGGGTATGGAGTCGAGCACTTTGGGCAACAATCTTGATGAGCGGGGTGAGGCGGGCTGTTTCCTGTGCATTTGGTGCACGAGTGCCAAGAAGACGGACGACAAACAGGCGCTGTGCAGGAAGAAAAAACATCAGGCCAGCACCGAGTGCAATGACACTGTGAAAAATGAAGAAATTCACCGAAAAAATGAGTGAGAAACACCACCAGAAAATTGACGTAGAAACAAACCAAGCGGGAAGCAGCGCAATAACGGGAATAACAGCACTGAAGGCAGATGATTCCACCGATTTTCTCTGTTGCCGCATGGTTCTAGGCTAGACGCGAAGGCAAGCCATTCAGTGAGACGATCTACACTGTGCAAATGGCAACTCATGAGGTAATGGCTGGCGCAGAAGCGTGGTCTCATCAAGGAACTCTCACCACAGGTGTTTTGGTAGTGCACGGATTCACGGGGAACCCTGGTTCCATGCGGGGCCTCGCTGAGGCATGTGCTTCGGCTGGTTTTCATGTAGAGATGCCGCGACTTGCCGGACACGGAACCGATATTGAAGATATGTTGCCCACAACCTGGAGCGATTGGTTACGCGATGCCGACACCGCATACGCCATGTTGGCGTCACGTGTGGAAAAAGTGGTGGTGATGGGTTTATCGATGGGCGGAACACTCACCTTGTGGCTTGCATCGCAGCGCCCCAGCATCGCAGGCATTGTTTGCGTGAACCCTGCAGCTCAGGCGATGCCGGAAGAAATCGTGAGTGCTATTCAGGGCATGTTGACCGAGGGTACAGAAGTGATTCCGGGTATCGGTAGCGATATCGCCGACCCTGACACCACGGAAAATGCATATTCCGGAACACCCATTCGTCCGCTGCTTTCTTTTATTGCCGATGGGCTCAAGCCACTTGCTCAGCGGTTGCCTGAAATCAAAGTGCCGCTGTTGCTTTTCACTTCAACCCAAGATCATGTGGTTAGCCCGGCCGATAGCGATTTCATTGTTGCAACGTACGGTGGGCCCGTTAAGCAAGTGAAATTAGAACGTAGCTATCACGTTGCAACACAAGATTTCGATAAGCAACTTATTTTTGATGGCGCAGTCAATTTCGCTTTTGCTGTGGCAGAAAGTTAGTTCAATGTTTTCACTACATTTATTGGCAAGTATCCCAAGCCCTTCTTCAGGAACATTGAACATCGGGCCTTTGCGCATGAATGCTTACGGTCTCATGATCGCGCTTGGCGTAGTAGTTGCTGTGTGGTTGTGGGGTAAACGTGTTGAAGCTCGTGGCATTGCCACAAGTGAAGATATTGGTTCCATTGCAATGTGGGCAGTTCCTGCTGGCATTGTTGGCGCTCGTCTGTATCACGTGGTCACCGATTGGTCGCGTTTCTCCAATAACTATGGCGACATCGTGAAGATATGGCAAGGCGGCCTTGGTATTTGGGGCGGCATTGCTCTTGGTGTAGTGGTGGGAATGTGGGCAACTCGCCGCAAGGGTTTAAACGTGTTGCTCGTTGTCACTTGTGCTGCTCCTGCAATTGCTATTGCCCAAGCGATTGGTCGTTGGGGTAACTGGTTCAACCAGGAACTTTTTGGGAAAGCAACCACATTGCCATGGGCACTCGAAATCAGTGCCGACAAAACACTCGGTGCTGGTTTTCCTGTGGGTACTACTTTTCATCCAACATTTCTTTACGAGTCACTCGGTTGTGCACTTTTGTGTTGCGTGTTGCTTGCCGTCGATAAGAAAATCCCACTGCGCCCCGGGCGACTCTTTTTTGTCTATTCAGCGGGGTACACCGTGATGCGTTTCTTCATTGAAGGCTTGCGTATTGACGACGCCCATCAAGCGGGTGGATTACGGCTCAATCAGTGGGTTTCTCTCGCAGTCTTTGCTATTTCGGTCGGCTTTTTGGTACGTGAGGCGCTCTGGTATCGGCGTAGTAAGCCTGACCCGTCTAACGTTCTTCCTTATGGCGACCTCCAATAACTCAGCAGCAAACGACACAGTTCTTCTTTCACACCCTGCACCAGGTGTAGCGCTCCTTACCCTGAATCGCCCTGACCGCTTAAATGCATGGAACGGTGAACTCTCCGAGCGCTATTTCCAATTGATGGACGAGTGTGTAGCAAACGACGAAGTGCGTGTACTTGTTGTGACGGGTGCGGGAAAAGGTTTTTGTGCAGGTGCCGACATGGACGCATTGCAATCAATTGGTCGTTCCTCTTCAGGTGGGTCTAACGCTGGTGCGCAGTCAGCAGCAGGTGGACGCTTGCAGTCGTATACAACAACTATTCCCAAGCCAGTCATCGCTGCCATCAATGGTGCATGTGCAGGAATTGGCATGGTGCAGGCGTTGATGTGCGACGTGCGTTTTGCTGCAGCTGGTGCAAAGTTCACCACAGCATTCGCGCGCCGCGGGCTCATTGCGGAGTACGGCATGAGTTGGTTATTGCCACGTCTCGTGGGTACCGCAAATGCGCTCGATGTGTTGTTGAGTGGTCGCGTGTTTCTTGCTGAAGAAGCACATCAAATGGGAATGGTCAACGGTGTAGTGCCCGCAGACCAGCTACTCGCTCACGCGGTTGCCTATGCCAGCGACTTGGCAGCAAATGTGTCGCCAACCTCCATGAAAGTAATGAAGCAGCAGGTCTACGCCGACACCACTTCGGCCATCACAGAATCTGAGCAGCGTGCGCTCGTGCTCATGAAAGAATCGCTCATCCGTGCCGATTTTAAAGAGGGAGTCGCTAGTTTCATGGAGAAGCGACCTCCTCAATTTGCTCCCGTTACTCGGTAGCATTCTCTCTTGTGTCTGAACGTCTCTCTGCCGCCGATGTAGCCAAAGTGGCACGTATGGCGCGCCTCAATATTTCAGCCGCCGATGTAGAGCGTTATACGCAACAACTCGACGGCATGCTCGATCATTTCGCCGACATCGACAACCTGCAACTTGCCGATGTCCAGCCCATGACCCAGCCGTTTCCCCTCGTCAACGTGTTGCGTGCCGATGTTGAACAGCCTTGTCTCGACCGCGAAGAAGTTCTTGGCGCAGCGCCTGCCGCCGAACAAGGTCGCTTCCGCGTACCACCATCGGGGGGCGAAGATGACTAACTTCACCACAGCTACATCTATTGCTCACAATGTGGCAAGTGGTGCGCAGTCGGCCGCGTCTGTTGTAGAGGAACATCTGCAACGCATTAGTCAACGGGAAGAAGAAGTGCATGCGTTCAACTTGGTGACAAGTGCAGAAGCTCGTGAGCGCGCTGCCGACCTCGATGCCCGCATTGCCCGCGGTGAAAATGTTGGGCCACTTGCTGGTGTTCCCATCGCTCTCAAAGACAACATGTGCACTCGTGGTGTTCCCACCACATGCTCGTCGAAAATACTTGAGGGTTGGAAGCCTCCATACAACGCCACCGTTGTCGACAAACTTTTTGCCGCTGGTGCTGTGTTCGTTGGCAAAACAAATCTTGACGAATTCGCAATGGGTTCCAGTACAGAAAACTCTGCGTTTGGCCCCACGCGTAACCCGCTCGACACATCGCGTGTTCCTGGTGGTAGTAGTGGCGGCAGTGCGGCTGCAGTAGCTGCAGGCTTTGCCGCAGTTTCTCTTGGCAGCGATACCGGCGGAAGTATTCGTCAACCAGCTGCACTCTGCGGAGTCGTGGGGGTCAAGCCAACATACGGTTTAGTAAGCCGTTACGGGCTAGTTGCTTTCGCGAGCAGCCTCGACCAAATTGGTCCGTTCTCGCACAGCGTTGCCGATGCAGCATTGCTTACCGAAGTCATTGCCGGGCACGACCCCATGGATTCCACAAGCATTCCCAAGCCTGCTCCTTCTTTAGTGTCGGTTCTTGGTCGCGGGGTAGAAGGAATGCGCATTGGTCGCGTTGCCGACTTGCCCGAAGGAGCCGATGCCGATGTACTTGCTCGCCTCGACGCTGCATTTATTGCTCTCGAAAAAGCTGGAGCAACCATTGTCGATGTGAAGCTTCCCTCGTTGTCGTATGCGCTCACTGCGTATTACCTCATTGCGCCCGCAGAGGCCAGTAGCAACCTTGCTCGTTACGACGGCGTGCGTTATGGCAATCGCGTTGCAGCAAACGATATGAACAACATGTATGCCGATACGCGTGCAGCAGGTTTTGGCGATGAAGTAAAGCGCCGCATCATGCTCGGAACGTATGCCTTGTCGGCTGGTTACTACGACGCTTATTACGGCAAGGCCCTCAAGGTGCGTCGCCTTATTTCCAACGACTTTGCTGCGGCCTATGCAAATGCCGATGTCATATTGACACCAACATCACCCACGGTCGCCTTCCCGTTTGGCGCAAAAACCGACGACCCTCTCACCATGTATCTCTGCGATATTTTCACCATCCCCACCAACTTGGCGGGGCACCCTGCAATGAGCGTGCCATTTGGTACTGGCCAAGCAAACATGCCGGTGGGCGTGCAAATTTTGGCACCCACTTTGGGTGAAGAAGCAATGTTCAAAGTAGCCGCAGTGTTGGAGAGTGCAGCATGATCGACAATGGCTTGCCTGAAGGCTGGGAACTTGTTGTTGGGCTCGAGGTCCACGTAGAACTTGCCACCAAAACAAAACTCTTTAGTGGTTCGCCAAACCGTTTTGGCGATGAACCCAATACCAATATCGACCCAGTAACACTTGGCTTGCCAGGTGCGTTGCCTGTGCTCAATGAGCACGCAGTTGAACTCGCAATGCGTATTGGGCTTGCACTCAACTGCACGGTGAAGCCAAGCACATTTCACCGTAAAAACTATTTCTACCCCGACTTGTCAAAGGCGTACCAAATTACGCAATACGACGAGCCGCTCAACGTCGATGGCTTTCTCATGTTGCCAGGCGGCGTACGCATTGGCGTAGAGCGTGCCCACATGGAAGAAGACACCGGAAAGTCAACACACTTCGGTGGTGCAGGTGGTCGTATTCACGGAAGTGACTACTCACTCATCGACTTCAACCGCGCCGGAGTTCCACTTGTGGAAATTGTGTCGCACCCCGATGTGCGCACTGCAGAGCAAGCTCGCCAATACGTCAATGAGCTGCGCGCCATTCTTGTTGCGGTCGGCGCAAGCGATGCCAAAATGGAAGAAGGCTCCATGCGCTGCGATGCCAACGTCTCGGTGCGCAAGTACGGTGCTGCACTAGGCACGCGTTGTGAAATTAAAAACGTCAACTCGGTGCGCTCACTTGGCAAAGCAATTGAGTACGAAGCTCGTCGCCAAATTGATGTTTTAGAAACAGGCGGAACCATTCGTCAAGAAACGCGCCACTGGGATGAAACCGATGGTCGTACTCATACATTGCGCACCAAAGTAGATGCCAACGATTACCGCTACTTCCTCGAGCCCGACTTGGTTATGCTCGCACCCGATGCGCAATGGGTAGAACGTGTTCGTGCTGCATTGCCGGTGTTGCCAGCAGCTCGTCGTACCAACCTTGCTGCACTTACTGGTGCCGATGAAGACAGCGAAGCAATTGCAGTTGTTGTAGAGCGCGGGCAAGACACCTATATAGAAGAGGTAAAGAACGCAGGTGGTGACGCCGGGCGAGCTTTGGTGTGGGTGCAACAATCATTTGCCGAAGAAGGCAACGCGCCACGCTTGCCCGCTAAAGATCTTGCTGCCCTCACCGTTCTTGAACGCGATGGCAAACTCACGGCAACTCAAGCAAAAACAGTTCTTGGCGACATGCTTGAAACTGGTGGGGGAGACCCTGCAGCAATTGCTGCCTCAAAAGGTTTTGAAGCGCTCGACACCAGCGTTATTGAAGGTTTTGTAGACGAAGGAATTGCCGCACAACCCGATGCATGGGCTAAATATTGCGCGGGCGAAGAAAAGGCAATGGGTGCTCTTGTTGGCACCATCATGAAACTCAGCAAAGGCAAAGCCGACGGCAAAGTGGTGACGGCAATCTTGCAGCAACGCAGAGGTAGTTAACAATGATTCGTCGTCTCTCACTTGCAGCGCTCGTAGCAGTTTCCTTAGCGAGTTGCGGTGGTTCAACGCCCAGCGCGTCGACGCCTTCGACCCTCGCGCCAACTGAAGCGACGCAAAGCCCTGTGACGAGTGACATACCCTCCGATTTCGGATCCTCTTATATAGGAACGCCAACGGCCTTTTGGTTTTGGGCGCCGTATTGAGGCACCTGCAATAGTGAAGCCCCCTCGGTCGAGGAGGTCAGCAAAAAATGGGACGGCAAGGTCAACATTGTGGGCGTTGCATGGAATGGTACGCAAGGTGAAATTGATGAGTTCATTTCACGTCACGGTTTAACTTTCCCCAATGTTCTCGATAGCGACGGTGAAATTTTTGCAAGTTTCTCGGTTGCCTCGCAACCTGCATGGGTATTTCAGAGCAAAACGGGTGAACGTGTTGTTGAGTCACGAGCTCTTCCTGAAGATGAAGTTAATTCGCGTTTAAGTACTATGACGCTTGGCACTTAAAATAGGTGTGAAAACTGTCGGTACGGATGGCTCAGCCCCATGTACTCCCTATATGGGGTAGGTGTTGAGGTGAATGCCAGACGAACCTTCAGGACCCGACTTGGAAAGGCACTGACTGTCAACTAGTTTCGCAGGTATGAATGTCACTAGCCAGCGGTTACTTTCCATGCGAAGCACTATCAAACGGGGCTTGCCACTTGTGGCGTTGCTTGTATTAGGAGCTTGTGGGGGAAGCAGTTCTTCTTCCGACGACACGTCGAACGCCTCTGAGAACACCACTGCAGTTGGTGAAGTGTCTTACACAGAATTCTGTGCGTCAGCCGATGCCAACAATTCAAAGCTTCCTCAAATTGAATCAACTGATGATGCTGCGGCTATCACCACCAAGATCAATGCGCTCGCTGCAGCACTGAGCGACACTGCGAGCAAGGCGCCTGCTGAAATTAAATCTGCTGCCGACAAAGTTGCTGCAGCAGCACAAGCAATGGCCGACTCGCTGAAGAGCGACCCATCGCTCGACTCGTTCGATGCAGTAGTTGCAAAATATGCAACACCCGAAATTGATGCTGCAACTGAATCTATTAACAAACTCGTTTCTGAAAAATGTGGAGCAGCCAAATGAAATCTCGTGTAATGAAATCTGCCATCTTGGCAATTGCTCTGGTAGCAGTTGCTTCGTGTGGTGGCTCAAGCTCTGATGAGTCGGGTTCGCCAACAACATTGTTCCAGAAGAACGCGGCAGTCATCCCCACCACTACTACTGCATCTTCGGGAACGCTTCCGTCGAAAGGTTCCGCTGGTGGTGACACAGGCACACCGGGAACAACACCAGCGACAACTCCAGCGACAGCACCAGCAACAACGCTTGTTCCTGTTCCTGCTGCCGCAGTGGTCACTGACCCAGGCAACTATCAAGCAACGTACTTGGCAAGCGACAATGCACTGGGCGCACCGCGTCCTGCTCTTCCTGCAGAAGCATCACTCACGAGCAACGCTGCACGTGCTGTGAGTGCAACGTGGAACACCGACTCTGCTGGTGTACTTACTGTCACAAAAGCTGAGTGGGTAGGAACAACTACTCCAATGACTTTGCGTTGGACCATCAGCACCACATCATCTGGTTCATTGGTATGCGACAACTGTGCATTCGTTACTGCGAAGGCAAAGAGCATCATTAAAGAGGTCACCTCTCAAACATTGAAGGGGTCAGGAATCAAGTCGATTCGCGGCCTCGACCCAACATCACCTCAAGTAGGGGCATATTTAGGAAATGGTTGGGGAGTGGAGTTCATTCTTGGTGAACAGACCAACGATTCTGCTGCAACAGGAAACGCCATCCGTGACTTCTTGTTGTCATGCTCTGGCACTACAGCTTCTACTTGCAAGAACGTCTCGCTGAAAGTCGCCGAACTGAAGTGGAAAAACACACTTTGGGCAACAAGCGATTGCGTTTCGGCCTTGCGTAATGGCGGGCCAAGCCAACTCATTGACGGTATTGCCACTGCGCTCACGGGTGCATCGGCTGATACTGCTGCACTCATTAGGGCTCGTGCAGCTCTCGACCGTGTTGCTGTAGCAACACCTGCGTATCGCCCCGTTTTTAATACTTCAGGAACTACCCGAACTCTGATCGGTTTCGCTTCAACAGGATGTGCATCATGAAAATCAACGCCCGAGTAATTACGCGCAATGCCACGGTTCTCTTTACTGTTTTTGCGGTGGGAGTCACTTCAGTGTTGCCGGCTAACGCCAGCGCACCTACAGACTCTTCTTCTACAACGTCTGTAGCTCCATCAACCACAGCTGCCGATGGCACAACAACCACAGCTGCCGATGGAACAACGACAACAACATCTCCAGATGGCGCCACAACAACCACTGTTCCTGGTCTCACCGACACCAGTGTGTTGCCGCTATATGACGGTCCCGTTGACAAAAATGGAATCGACCAGCCACCCACCGAGCAAGCAAAGCCCGACACAAAAGAATTTCCAGCAGGTGAAGAGGGCGAAAACAAGAGCGGTGTCGACCTGTCGGCCGCTGCAAACCTTGTGGGCCCTGCAATTCCTGGTTATGTGTATATGGGAATTGTCTATGTAACAAACATTGGTAATGCAGTTGCGGGTGAGAAGTCACCTGTGTCTTTCACACTGCAAGATATGCCAACATACGTGACGTTGCTCGATGCAACTCCTGTTCTCGGTGCCGACTCAGTGGTGGGCGATCGTGGTTGGGATTGCAAAGGTACACAGTGCGTACTTGTTGAAAAAACCGACAAGGGAATTGTGAATGCGTTGCTCGCTAGTGCTGCAACCGCGCAAGCCGACCTTCGTTTCGACATTGCAAGTGATGCAGTAATTCCAGTACCACCAGCCGACTTGCTCGAGAAGATTAAAGCTGCATCAACAGGTGGCGATCTTGCTGCTTTTAATGCCGCAGTGAAGCAAGTAACTCACTTGTCGGCAGTTGCCAATACGGCAGGCGATATCAATACCGCGAACAACGAAGCAGTAGTGCAGTTGAACGGTGTTGAACAAGATTCTGGCGTTCAGGCTGGTTCAACTCGCCGCGTGAAATCAGCTTTTGGCGTCAATGGCCAAGGCATTGCCGGCGTTTTCATCGAATCAAAAATTAAGGGCCCTGTTTACCCAGGTGGCCCTTTCCATATGGAATTGCGTTTCTTGCCAACAGGCTCGGAAATACAATCGGGTGCCATTAAGTTCTCAAACGTTGTGGCTCCTTTCTTGGCCCTCACTAAAGTAAAAATCAGTGGTGAAGGTTGGAAGTGCGACAGCGACACCGCGCCAAAATCGTGCACACGTACTGGTGCCGACATCAAGCCTGGTACCTATACCGACCCGCTGATTATCGACGCTCGCGTAGGAAAAACTGCTCCAGTTGCAGAGAAGCCACAGAGCTGGGTTCTTTCTGCAAACTCAACAACTGCATTCGATGCAACACCAATTGAAGCAAGCCAAACACTCTCGATAGATGTTCGTGAAGTTCCAGAACCAGACACAACCATTCGTCTTGCACCGCGCGATGAGCAAAGCAGCATCGATCCTCCAGGCTCAGTAGTAGTCGACGCACATGTGCGTTCGGTGTACGGCCC
>Ga0208592_1000329_pt1 | contig 14408 bp, 15 predicted proteins | sample LakMenE18May10ns_FD_150712 | JGI IMG/M metagenome (GOLD analysis project Ga0208592, IMG submission 150712) | Freshwater microbial communities from Lake Mendota, WI - 18MAY2010 deep hole epilimnion ns (SPAdes) | ecosystem: Environmental > Aquatic > Freshwater > Lentic | place: Lake Mendota...
ACTACTTGTGGGCCCGAGGCGCCAAGACCAAGAATGAAACGACCATTGCTGAGATGGTCGATGGTCATCGCTGCCATGGCGGTAGCTGAAGGAGTGCGTGCGCTCATTTGGATGATGCCGGTTCCGAGTCGCACGTTTTGTGTTTGTGCGCCCCACCATGCAAGAGGAGTAAGTGCATCACTTCCGTATGCCTCTGCGGTCCAGACACTGTCGAAACCTAAACGATCGGCTTCTTTGATTCCCTCAAGAGCGCCTTGCGGAGGCCCGCTACCCCAGTAGCCAGTGTTGTACCCGAGTTTGATGTCTTTTGATGCTGAACTATTCCCCATGCCACAAAGATACGTGGCGGGAAGCCATCAGCCCCGACTCAAGTGAACAGATTGAGAAAATCAGGAGCGAGGCGTTGGGGTAAATGTCACAGGAAGTGAATCTGGCCCATAAATTCCTGCGGTCGCAACCTTGTAGCGCGCAGGGCCAGCGAGTTCGAGGTGTGGCATTCGCGCGGCAATGAGCGGAAGGGCTTCTTGGAGTTCAGCTCGAGCAAGAGAAGCCCCGAGGCAGTAGTGGATACCTGAACCGAAGGTGAGTTGTGGCGAATGCGATTCGGTGCGGTGAAGGAGGAGTTGTTCTGGGTCGTGAAAAACGTCGCCGTCAAAGTTGCCCGTAGCGAGGCTGGGGAAAATGAGTGTTCCTTGCGGGAAGAGAATGTCTTTGTACTCAATGTCTTGTGAAGCAAAGCGCCCAGTTGCTCGCACTGCACCGTTGATGCGCATCACTTCTTCAATGAGACGTTGTGCATGCTTGGGTTGTTCGGCAATGAGACTCCACTCGTTTGGGTGATTGGCGAGAAGAGCAACTGCAAGACCAAGTTGATTGCGCGTGGTGTCGGTGCCACCAATGATGACTGCTTCAACCATCATCACAAGCTCATCGTTCGACAATTTGTCGCCTTGTTCTTCTGCGCTGATGAGGCTCGAGAGCAGATCATCTTGGGGTGACTTGCGACGTGCAGCAATGAGTTCACGCGTGTAGGCATCGAGTTCATCTTGGGCCGCCATGATGAGGGGAAGATCGTTCTTGAAGTTGCTGTCGAAGATGCGCAAAATGTCGCTCGCCCAACGGCTAAAGAGTTCCCAGTCAGATCGTGGTGCGCCTAACAACTCGCAGATGATGGGAATGGGGTAGGGGTTGCAAATATCGAGGGCGAAGTCGCAGGTGCCAGATTCAGTGACGTTATTCAAGAGGCCTGTCATCACTTCACGCATGAACGGTCGTAAGGCATCGGCGTTGCGAGGTGAAAAAGCAGGAGCAACCAAGCGCCGTAACCGCACATGGGTGTCGCCTTCAGCAGAAAGAATAGATTCTCGTCGCCGGGCCCGGAATTCTGGGGTGACATCGGGGTTCAAATCGACAATGAGGCCAACTGCGCTGTGCCAGCGTTTGTCGCGCAGCATGGCAACCACATCTTCATACTTGAGGATGGTGTAACCAATTTCGCCCTTGGCAACCCAGGTGGATTGCGCAAGGTTGCGTAACTCTTGTAGTTGTTCGGCGCGGTCTGTTTGAGAGCGTAAGGCACGCGGTAATACCGAGGGTAAATCGAGTAAATCAACGCGTGTTGCCATGGCGCCACAGTACTGTGCTAATGCCGAAATGCAAATATGCCAAGATGAGGCACATGAAGACATTCCGCAACTTTGTGAACGGTTCATTTGTCGATGCCAAGAGTGGCGAAACCACAAATGTTATTAACCCAGCAACCGGCCAGGTGTACGCCCAAGCAGTGCTCTCGCGTGAAGCCGATGTTGACCTTGCAATGCGGGCTGCTGAGCAAGGTGCGGAGTTATGGCGAGACGCCACGCCTGCAGAGCGTTCGTTGGCGTTATACCGCATGGCCGATGCGGTGGAGTCGCGTGCTGAAGAACTCATTGCGCTTGAAGTAGAGAACACGGGTAAGCCCATCGCAATAACACGCAGCGAAGAGATTCCCCCGATGGTGGATCAGATGAGGTTCTTCGCCGGAGCAGCACGAAATTTAGAGGGAAAGAGCGCGGGCGAATACATGCGGGGAATGACATCGTTCATTCGGCGTGAACCGGTAGGAGTGTGTGCACAAGTGGCGCCATGGAATTACCCCATGATGATGGCTGTGTGGAAATTTGCGCCTGCATTGGCAGCAGGCAATGCCATCGTGTTGAAGCCGTCCGATACCACGCCAGCAACAACAACGTTGTTAGCAGAAATCGCCGCAGAGTTTTTCCCACCAGGTGTATTCAACGTCATTTGTGGCGACCGCGATACGGGTCGCGCCATGGTCACGCACAATACGCCGTCGATGGTGTCGGTGACCGGAAGCGTGCGTGCCGGTATTGAAGTTGCGCAAGCCGCTGCGACCAGTTTGAAGCGCGTGCATTTGGAACTAGGCGGAAAGGCGCCAGTTGTGGTGTTTGACGATGCAGACATTGAGGCAGCAGCAGAGGGGATTGCGCTGGCGGGCTTGTTTAACGCTGGTCAAGATTGCACGGCTGCCACTCGTGTCATTGTTGCGCCACGTGTGTACAACGACTTTGTTGCTGTGCTCACCGAAAAAGTTGCCGCAACAAAAACAGGACAACCAGACGAAGATGTTTTGTATGGCCCCTTGAATAACGCAACTCAGTTAGCGCGCGTGTCTGATTTGGTGAGCCGTGCCCCCGACCATGCCAACATCACTACAGGAGCAGCTGCGGTGAACGGCGACGGCTATTTCTATATGCCAACAGTGATTGCTAATTTACGGCAAGACGACGAGATGATTCAGAACGAAATATTTGGACCCGTACTCACTGTTCAGAAATTTAGCGATGAAGATGAAGCGGTGCGGTGGGCAAATGGTGTCGAGTATGGGCTCGCATCATCGGTATGGACAAAAGACTTCGGGCGCGCAATGCGCATGGCAAAGCGACTCGACTTTGGTTGCGTCTGGATCAACACGCACATTCCCGTGGTGGCAGAAATGCCGCACGGCGGATTCAAAAAGTCTGGTTACGGGAAAGACCTGTCGGCGTACTCACTCGACGACTACACGCGCATCAAACACGTGATGGCGAACTTGAATAGTTAGTGAACGCCCCACGTAAAGGTTTGCTTCACGAGTTCAAGGTAGACAAAAGTTTCGGTGCTGGTGACCCCAGGGGTAGCACGAATGGCGTTGGTGGCTTCAAGGAGCTCGCCTTCATCTCGCACCACGACTTCTGCAAGAAAATCATATGAACCTGCGGTAACGACAAGGTATTCAATGATCTCGAGGTTCTTTAACATTTGGGCAACTTCACTGGTTGCGCCAGTGGTGCGGATACCAATCATCGCCACTCGTTTGCGGCCAACCATGAGCGGGTTGGTTACTGCCACCACCTGAATGACGCCGGTATCGATAAGGCGTTGAACGCGCTGACGAGCAGCAGCTTCAGACAGACCAACGGCCGATGCGAGTTTGGTGTAGGGCATGCGGCCATCTACCTGAAGTTGCTCAATGATGAGTTGATCGACGCCGTCGATACGAATGCCAGCGGGGGTGGAGGGCACAGATGTCACCGAGACAGCGTATTGCGTGGGCGAGGAGAGAGACGAGTGGGTGTTACGCTTTGCGAACAATCTTTGGTGAATTTTTGGTGCTCGGGGGGCAATCGTTGTGAACAACTCAACATCTGAAGTCATTCACCTCGATCACGTGCGTAAGCAGTACGGTGCGTTCACCGCTGTAGAAGATGCCAACTTCTCTATTGGGCGCGGCGAGTTCTTTGCCATGCTGGGGCCATCGGGCTGTGGCAAAACCACAACATTGAAAATGATTGCGGGTTTCGAGCAGCCAACGAGCGGCAGTGTTTTTCTTGAAGGCGTGAACGTTTCTACTGTTCCGCCGTACAAGCGCAATGTCAACACCGTTTTTCAGCAGTATGCGCTGTTCCCGCATATGAGTGTTGCCGACAACATTGCCTTTGGCCCACGCAGCAAGAAACTCAACGAGTCAGAAGTAAAAAAGCGTGTGGGTGAAATGCTCGATGTGGTGCGCTTGGCGGAATTTGCCGACCGTCGTCCGAGCCAACTCTCGGGTGGTCAACAACAGCGTGTTGCGCTGGCTCGTGCTTTGGTGAACTACCCCAGTGCGCTTTTGCTCGATGAGCCTCTTGCAGCTCTCGACCTCAAACTCCGTGAGGCGATGCAAATTGAACTGAAGCGCATTCAACGAGAAGTGGAAATCACTTTCGTATTCGTCACTCACGACCAAGGCGAAGCGCTCACCATGAGCGATCGCATCGCAGTCATGAGCCAGGGTGTTGTTGAACAAATCGGCACACCAGTCGATATCTATAAGAAGCCCGAGTCGCTCTTTGTGGCTGGGTTTATTGGCTCAGCAAACCTTTTGCCGTCAACGGTCAGCCAGTTCGACTCAGCAGGTGGAACAGTGGTGCTGCAGGGCGGGGGAACAGTGACGGTGACCCGTGACAATGTGGCGAGCGACGTCACCTGGGCCACTGGTGAAGAAGTCACCGTCATGTTGCGCCCAGAACATCTTCATGTCACCGTTGAGCGCCCAGCAGGCGATGCCCTTCAGGCCGAAGTGACCGATGTGGTCTTTCAGGGGTCAGCTGTGCGTCTGGTTTTGCAGCTGGAGAACGGAACCGAGGTGACGGCAATAGTGGGTGGCGATGTCGCCCTGCCATTTTTGCGCCCGGGGGCTGCGGTGTGGCTCTCGTGGCTTGCGGCGTCACCGTATGTGCTCGACGGGTGGCCAGAACTCGCAGGAGCAACCACTACCAACCTGGAATCCATCGAAGCCGCTTTGTAAATGCTCATTTTCTGATTGATATCCACTAACGTTTTCCCTGTTCAGTCCATAGCCCTCTCACCAAAGAGAAGTGATAACCCACACAAAGAATCTGCAGCCTCGCTGTATGAATTAAGGAGCAACCATGAATACTCGCCGCACGACAACACCTAAGTCTGTTCAGGCATCACGACTCAATCGTCGTGACTTCCTCATCCGCGGTGGTCTCATGGGCGCTGGTGCCCTTTCCTTGCCGGCATTGCTCGCAGCATGTGGCAGCGATTCAGGTTCAACATCCGACACCGTTGGTGGTGGTGGAGGCGACGGTTCATTGTTCTTTGAAAACTGGCCTGGGTACATGGACGAAGAAACCATTGGCCTTTTCCAAACAGCATCTGGTATTTCTCTGAAGTACACCGAAGCTTTTAACGACAACAACGAGTACTTCGCAAAGATCCAGCCAGCGATGTCGAAGGGCAATGCAATTGAACCCGACATTTTGGCGCCAACATTTTGGATGGCGGCTCGCCTGTTGCAACTGGGTTGGGTGCAGAAACTTCCGAAAGCCGATATACCGAACTTCGTCAACTTGCGCGATGACTTGAGTGGGCAGTCGTGGGACAAGAACGATGAATACCACTTGCCTTACCAGTCGGGTATTGCTGGCATTGCCTACAACTCGAAAATTACGGGTCGTGAATTGAAGAGTGTTGCTGATCTCTTCGACCCCGCCTTCAAGGGCAAAATTGGCATGCTCACCGAAATGCGCGACACCATTGGCCTCATCTTGATGGGTGAAGGCAAGAAAATTGCCGACATCACGACCTTCGATCAAGCATCGGTGGCCTTCGACAAATTGGGGAAGGCAAAGAGCGAAGGCCAGATCCGCTCCTTCACCGGCAACGACTATGTCGACGACTTGAGTGCCGGCAACTTTGCAGCATGTGTTGCCTGGTCGGGCGACGTGTTGCAACTCACCAAAGACAACCCCGATGTGAAGTTCATCGTTCCTGAAGAGGGCGGCACGAGTTGGTACGACACCATGGTGTGGATGAAGGGTTCGGAAAATGGCGACGCTGTTGCCAAGTGGATGAACTTCCTCTACGACCCAGTGAACGCAGCACGCTTGACTGCATTCGTTCAATACATCTCACCCGTGAAAGGTGTACAAGATGAATTGGTGAACATGGGCGGCGACAACGCGAAGCTCGCAGAAGATCCACTTCTTTTCCCCGATACTGCAACATTTGGCCGCTTGCAGAGCTGGGGTGCTCTTGCCGAGGAAGAAGAAGCCAAGTTCGACGAGGCTTTTGCGTCCGTCACAGGCGCATAATCTCGCACTCAGTGACATCAGTCGTTTCTGCAGGAAGAAAATGGGGCGCATCTCTCTCATCGCGCCCTGAAAATGTTGGGCTTGGGGTCATGCTGGGCCTCGGCTTGGGTGCCGTTGCTCTTGCTGCGCAGTGGGTGAAGGGCCCAAGTTCGCTGCTCGTGGCTGTTGCCATGCTCACCATGGTGGTGGGTCTCATCTACATCGCATTTGCCGGAGGCATTGAAGCGCGAAAATCACTTGCTCCCTATGGGCTTTTGAAACCAGGAATGATTTGGCTGTGTCTTTTCTTTCTTGCGCCACTGTGGTCGATGGTGGTGATGTCGCTATCGAGCAAGGCGGGTCGTTTTGACTTCTTCCCCGATTTCACCTGGAACTTCGAGAACTACCGCATTGCATTAACAAAATTCAGGCCGCAGTTCATTCGTAGTTTTAGTTATGCCGCAATAGCGACGCTCCTCACCGTTGTCATTGGCTATCCACTCGCATATTTCATTGCGTTTCGTGGTGGAAAGTATCGCAACATTCTTTTAGGACTTGTTGTTGTTCCCTTTTTTACGTCGTATCTCATTCGTACATTGGCATGGAACAACATCCTCGCCGATGATGGCCCAGTAGTTTCTCTCATCAACACACTGCAGCTGACGGGCGTTTTTGAATCGCTCAACATCATGCAAAATGGGAAGCTGATGAATACGCCAGCAGCAGTGATTGGTGGTCTCACCTATAACTTTTTGCCATTCATGGTATTGCCCATTTACGTGAGCCTTGAAAAAATAGATGTCCGCCTCGTCGATGCTGCGATGGACCTCTATTCATCGGCATCTCAAGCATTTCGCAAAGTGGTTTTGCCACTCTCTCTGCCTGGTCTCTTTGCAGGCGGACTATTGGTCTTTATTCCTGCAGCAGGCGACTTTGTGAACGCGCAGTTTCTGGGAAACCCGCAAACAACAATGATTGGTAACTCTATTCAAGACCAATTCTTGCGCCAGTTGAATTATCCCGTTGCATCGGCGATGTCGTTTGTCTTAATGATCATCATCACCATCATTGTTCTCATCTATACCAAATTCATGGGAACAGAAGATCTCGCATGAGTACGGCATTTAGCAAGAGGCAAAAAGCTGGCCAGCGTTTGGTCAACGTTGCTGCGGGTGCGGCGCTGCTCTATATCTTCATTCCCATTTTTGTCATCGTTCTCTTTTCCTTTAACGAACCAAAAGGGAAATACAACATCAAGTGGCAAAACTTCACTTTAGACAACTGGGCAAACCCGTTTGTAGAGAAAGAACTCACGAGTGCACTGTGGGTGAGCTTACGCATTGCGCTCATTGCAACAATTGTCTCCACCATTCTCGGAACCCTCATTGCGATGTCACTCAGCAGATACAAGTTCAAAGCGAGTGGTGCGGTGAACTTATTCCTGGTTTTGCCGCTCACAGCCCCTGAAATTGTTCTGGGTTCATCACTTGCAACGTTATTCCTCAACCGCAGCGTCGATTTTGGCTACGCCACCATCATCATTGCGCACGTCATGTTTCAAATCTCCTTTGTGGCGGTCACGGTTCGCGCACGTATTCGCGGTTTCGACTGGACCCTCGAGCAAGCAGCGCAAGACCTTGGAGCAACTCCGTCGCGAGCATTTTGGAAAGTGACCTTTCCGCTCATTTTGCCGGGCATCATGGCAGCAGCTTTGCTTTCCTTTGCATTGTCGGTCGACGACTTCATCATCACGTTCTTCAATGCGGGTTCGTTGGTCACCTTCCCTCTGCAAATCTTTGGTGCCTCTCGAGTAGAGATTTCTCCGCAAATCAACGTGCTTGCCAGTATGTTGCTCTTCGCCAGTGTGGCTCTCATGGCAGGTGCCATGATTCTTGGTCGCCGTCGTGAGCGGCGCCACTCCGGAACCCTCTCCAAATAGTTTTCACGCATGTCGTTTTCTCGCATAGCCGTTGAACCGAGCTCTTCGCCGCAGTGGGTGCGCGAAGCAGTTGTTGCAGGTGGCGGGGAACTTGCTGAAGTTTCTCAGGCAACAGGGCTGGTGTGGTCGGCAGCGTATTCAATCGATGCCCTCGACACCTTGTTGTTGGAAAACCCACACATCAATTGGGTGCAGTTGCCTTTTGCCGGCAGCGAAGCGTTCATGCACTTGGTGAACCACGACCGTGTATGGACCTGCGGCAAAGGCGTTTATGCCGAACCCGTGGCCGAGCATGCGTTGGGCTTGTTGTTGGCTGGTTTTCGTCATATTGGAAACTACGCACGCCAAAAAAGTTGGACTGGCCCAGTGGGGCAGAACTTGTTGGGTGCCAACATCACTATTTTGGGCGGTGGCGGTATCACCACATCGCTGGTGCGATTACTGGAACCCTTTCACTGCAACATCACGGTGGTGCGGTTATCTGCCGAGCCATTAGAAGGCGTGCATACGGTGGTGGGGCCCAAGCATCTTGTCGATGCCATTGTGGGCGCCGATGCGGTAGTGGTGGCCTTAGCGCTCACGCCCGACACCGAAGGAATTCTAGGTCGTCATGAATTTGAACTGATGGAAAAGCATGCTTGGGTGGTGAATGTGGGGAGAGGTCGACACATCGTGACCGATGATCTGGTGTGGGCACTGCAGGAAGGGGAAATTGGTGGCGCGGCACTCGACGTCACCAACCCTGAGCCATTACCAAATGAGCATTCGTTATGGTCGATGTCGAATTGCATCATCACGCCCCATATTGGAAACACTCCAGCCATGGCCGTGCCGCTGCTGTCGGCTCGCATTGCAGAAAATGTGCAACGTTATGTGGCTGGCGAGCCTTTAGTGGGTTGTATCGACCCTGAATTGGGCTATTGAAATTTTTCTGACCTAGCGTGTTGCAGTGGCTGGCTCTAAGAAAAGTTTGAATCATTATGAAGTTCTTGGTGCACGCCCCGATGCAAACTACGCCACTTTGCGCTCGGCCTATCGAAAAAAGATGCGGGCACTGCACCCCGATGCACAAAGTAGTCAAGTCAATCCTGAGGAAATTTCTGCTGTCTCGGCGGCGTGGGAAGTGTTGTCTCGCAGCGATCGTCGTCGTGACTACGACAAAACGTTGACTATTGGGCTCGGTGCATCTGACGTACAAACGGCACCGACGCCGATGCAGGTGTTTGAACCAGCAAGGTTCCCCTGGAAATTCGTTCTTCTCTTCATCGTTTGTGGGTCTCTTGTCGTGCTTGTTTTGTCTCTCTTTAGTTCTCCGCAACCTCCTGGTGCACCCGACAATGTTTTGCAGGGCGGGTCATGTGTCAACATCGATGCTGGCGGAGATGCATTTGAAGTGAACTGCGATCAGCCGCACATGGCCGTTGTAGAGAGGCTCGTTCCCTTCGACGCCGTCTGCCCCATGGACACTGAACTGCATCGTGATCGACAGGGAATGGGCAATGCGTGCGTCCGTCTAGTCAACGAGATGATGGTTTCGCCTTGATCTTCCTGATGGCTTTCCACAGATAAAATCGCACATAATGTATTGGCCGAGCCATTCCTTTTATTGGTGGCCTTGGAGGGCGATTGCTCTGATTGTAGTGATAACTGCTCCAGTCGGGGACTGGTTGATGAATATTCATTACCCGGAGGAGTGCAGGAATAATTGACGATTCCCGTTGTATTGATTCGTCGTAGTCAATAACGGTGATGTGGTTTTTGTAGGTCTGTTGAAAAATGTCAATCAGTGATGTGTAATCAACAAGCCATGAGTCCTTCTTGACATAAGCAAATGATGTCGGATCATTACTTAGCCGAAAGAAATCATTTCGGAGATGTTTTTTCCATGAGGTGAGAAAATCTCGTTTGTTTCGCAGAGCGAGAATGATCGTGGTGTTGTCAGGCGGAAAGAGTTTTGCAAGGCGACCGATTTCCTCTGAACTGCGCAGGAGGCAAAGCCCTTCGCATGAAATGAGAATGGGGGAATCGACCGATAATTCCTGAGCGATGTTGAGGCGAATATCTGCTGCCCACTCTTCCCATTCACCTGAATCTTGAGGAGGGAAAAACCCAAGTGCCATAGCTGGAGTCTCTTTATGGGGATCTAGGCAGATTGCCGCGATCTCGCGAGCATCGGGAAATTGGCCGTTGTACCAACGGACACCTGCATCGCGGGCGATGGCATCTTGATTGTCGAAAAACCAACGTTGGAATGAAGTGGTGCCGGTTTTGAGTGTGCCGATGTGAAGGAAGATTTGACCCATTCCTCACTTACCCTATTACACATTTCTCAGAGAGATTCAGTATCGATGAAGTCACAGAGTTGTCAGTCGTAGTACTAGCGTGATGACGTGTCACGCCTTTGCGAACGTCCCGGCTGCTCTGCGCCAGCTTCCGTTGCTTATGGCTTCAATACACAGATCCTTGCTGTATGGCTCAACGCGTATGACCCCAGCGAAAGTTTTGGTACCGGAATCTTGTGTCGGCGACATGCCAATGCCCTGGTAGTGCCCCGTGGGTGGCATATCGACGACAAACGCGAGAATATTCCACGGTTGTTTCTTGCCCCCGCTGGTGAAGTGACACTTGAAGACACGCCATCTCGAGGAATACGTCGCAAGGCACCCAGAGTGCAGCCACAGCTTTTTGCAAAAGAAAGCCAGGAGTCGCTCGACGATGCACCCATTGAAGATGAACCCTTAATGGAAGAAACGCGTGCTATTCCTTGGTCTCCACAGCTCGTTGCGGAAGCTGAAGTATCGGTAGTGGGCAACGATGAGCCAAAGAAAACTCCAGGTCTGCTCGATCGGGCCTTTGGCAATAAAGACCGCCGCGAAAAGTGATGCATGTATGAAAACTGAAGCCACTCTTGTTGCTCCAACTTCACTCACAGCTATTCGTCCGTTTGTGTCGGATCTTGGCGAATATGAACGCTGGATGCCTCTTGTTCATAAGGCAACAACTGCTGGGCCAGGTGCATGGGATGTTGAACTGCGGGCAAAACTCGGGCCATTTGCGCGATCGAAGCGTTTACGCATGGAACGCACCACCGATTCGCCTCAACTCATTGTGTTTGAGAGGCGTGAAAAAGATGGTCGCGAACATGCCCCGTGGCGTATGACATGCGTGCTCATAGAGAGCCGTGAAGAAATTACCTTGCGCGTTGAGTTGTTTTACGGTGGCACGCTATGGACTGGTGGCCTACTGGAAAAAGTCTTGGTAGATCACATTGAAAGCGGACGAGAAAACCTCATGGCGCTGGTGTCGCGCTCTGGGCGCTAAATCTGCCATCTGGTCGCTTGAGTAATTCGAGTGGCCAAGAAAAACACTCGGTCAGTAGTTCACTGGAGAGCGTGGTGGCGAGTGGACCTTTGGCAATGACCTCTCCAGCCTTCAAGGCAAGAAGGTGTGTTATGCCGCGTGGTATTTCATCAACATGATGGGTAATGAGCGCAGTTGATATGTGTGGTGATTGTTGAATGGAGTCTTCCAGGGCATGAACAAGTTGTTCGCGACCACCAAGGTCGAGTCGGCCACTGGGCTCGTCGAGTAACACCAATGAAGGCTCATTCATGCGCGTGCGTGCCAGAAACACGCGCTGTTGTTCACCAGAAGACAAGGTAGATATCTCACGTTCGGCAAGATGCCCCACGCCAAGTTGGTTCAAGCACTCAATTGCTTTCGCCTTGTCGGCAGGCTCGTACTGATGCCACCACGTTTCAAGTGCAGCATTCTTGGCGGTCATCACCACTTCGTAAGCGCGCAACTGCGGTCGTATTTCGCTGGCAAATGCCGCCGAGTTATAGGCAATGCGCTGGCGTAACTCGCGTACTCCGGTATCGCCAAGGCGCTCACCTTCAACAACCACCTCGCCCGCACTCGGGTGCAGGTACAAAGCGGCAATGAGCATGAGCGAGGTTTTCCCCGAACCATTGGCGCCAAGCACTACCCAGTGCTCGCCTCGAGAGATATCCCACGAGACATTGTTCAATATGGTGTTGGTGTCGCGTTGCAGGGTGATGTTGCTTAGCGATAACACAAAGTGAGAGCCAGTAGCCACGCTGCCACAGTAATCACTCGAGATGAGTAATAAGGTTGCATCGTGGAAAGTATCCCCTCTACGCCTGAAGAGTTGTCGCTGGCTATTACCGCAGCTACCGGGCTCGATGGAATTTCGCAGTTGCGTCGCCTCACCGGTGGGGCATCGCGTGAAACATGGAGCTTTCAGGTTGGCTCTGAGCGGCACATCATTCAGCGTCAACGCCTCACCTCGCCGCGTGACATGCATGTAGAGGTAGGGGTACTTGAAGCGGCGTATGCGGCTGGGGTTCCGGTTCCTCGTGTGCTTGCTAGTTCTCGAGACCTCGTGGGTGAAAACCCTGTGGGCACTCAATTTATGATTGTGAATGCCTTTGAGGGTGAAACCATTGCACGCAAAATTTTGCGAGACGATGAATATGCATCGACAAGAAAAACTCTCCCCGCACAGTTCGGTAGTGCACTAGGAAAACTGCATCGTGTGAGTTCTGCTCTTGAGGGTTTAGAAGATGTCGATCAAATTGCTTTTTATCAAGAGCATCTGCGCGATTGTGGACAGTCTCACCCAGCATTTGAAATTGCATTTCGGTGGCTTGAGGAAAATCGTCCGCCAGTGGGTCGTCGGTGTTTGGTGCATGGCGACTTTCGCATGGGAAATCTCATCATTGGCAATGAAGGTTTGCGTGCCGTGCTCGATTGGGAGCTTGCCCATATTGGAGACCCAGCAGAAGACTTGGGTTGGTTGTGTGTGCGGGCCTGGCGCTTTGGTGGCGCGGGTCCTGTTGGTGGCATCGGCGCATATGAAGACCTGCTCGAGGCATACGGTGAAGCTTCGGGTGAATACATCTCGCTAGAAACATTGCGTTGGTGGGAAGTGCTCGGAACAGTGAAGTGGGGGCTTATGTGTATTTCGCAAGCGGCGTACCACCTCACGGGTTCCGTGCGTAGTCATGAACTTGCGGCAATTGGCCGGCGAGTGTGCGAGAACGAATACGACGCATTGCTTACCATTCGTGAATTAACAAACGGGAAAGGCGCTACACGTGTCTGAACTGCATGACCCGCCAACTGCACAGCAACTCGTCGAGTCGGTGCGTGAATGGCTCGAGACCGATGTCTTTCCTCAAGTAGAAGGCCGTTTGCAGTTTCACACTCGCGTTGCAATGAATGTACTTGCCATGGTGGAACGCGAACTAGAACTCGGCGAAGTACAAAATGAAAACTATGCGGCCGGCTTGGCTGCATTTCAGTGCAGTAGCGAGGCTGAGTTAGCCGAGAAAATTCGCACCGGAGCGCTTCTTTCGCAAGAGGCTGAAGTTGAAGAATTCGTGATGAATTCAGTGAAAGAAAAACTTCGTGTTGCGAACCCTAAATATCTTCGCGACGAGTAATTTCTACCGGAGATATGTGTTGCCCTGCGGCTAATTGCCCGCATGCGGCGTCGATGTCGGTTCCGCGGTTACGACGAACAGTGGCATTCACGCCCATGTCTTCAAGCCAGCTGGCAAATTGACGTACGTGGTTGCCCGATGAACCCTGTGTGAGATAACCCGGGGTGGGGTTGAGCGGAATGAGGTTGACGTGTGCCGATGGAGTGAGTTGCTTGCATAATTCAGCAAGTTCTTCAGCGTCGCGGTCGGTGTCGTTGACGCCAGCAATGAGTGCCCATTCAAAAGTGACACGCCGATTTTTTGCATACAAATAGTCTTCGCATGCTTTCATGAGCATCTCTAAGGGGTAGCGCTTGTTAATAGGTACAAGCTCATCGCGTAGTTCGTTGCGCCCCGCATGAAGTGACACGGCAAGGTTCACGGGAAGTGGCCATTTGCTGAGGGTCTTGATGCCAGGAACAATTCCTACGGTGCTCACAGTGAGGTGGCGAGCAGAAATGCCAATATCGCCATGTATTTTTTCTACTGCGGCACGCACGGGTCCTTCATTGGCAAGAGGCTCTCCCATACCCATGAACACCACGTTGCTTAGTCGGCGTTCAAGGTGTGCTGCGCGTTGAGCTGCGCGCACTGCTTGTTCAACAATTTCACCGGAAGTGAGATGACGTGTAAAGCCAGCCTGACCGGTAGCGCAAAAACCACAGCCCATTGCACAACCTGCTTGGGTGCTAACGCACACGGTGGCGCGGTCGGCATACAACATGAGAACGGTCTCAATGGGGTGACCGCCATTGCGCAGTTGAAAAAGAAACTTCACCGTGTCGCCATCGGCATTTACTTGTTCTGTTTGCAGTTGCAGCGAAACTGGGAACGCCTCGGCTA
>Ga0208592_1000330_pt1 | contig 14393 bp, 9 predicted proteins | sample LakMenE18May10ns_FD_150712 | JGI IMG/M metagenome (GOLD analysis project Ga0208592, IMG submission 150712) | Freshwater microbial communities from Lake Mendota, WI - 18MAY2010 deep hole epilimnion ns (SPAdes) | ecosystem: Environmental > Aquatic > Freshwater > Lentic | place: Lake Mendota...
TTCCTAGAAGAAGCATTTAAGCCTTAAAATAGACCCTTCAGAAGGTCATCATCTACGAAATGAGGAATGGTCACCTTTAGATTTGGTTCAATCTCCATGGCGCGTTTGATGGCGAAAATTGCATGTTCATTTCTTGCCCAATTGCGTCGTGCAATTCCGTTGTTTACATCCCAATGCAACATCATTTTCAAGTTGCGATCAGCATCTGCGCTTCCGTCTAATAGCATTCCAAATCCGCCATTGATGACTTCACCCCATCCTACTCCTCCGCCGTTGTGAATCGACACCCAAGTGGCGCCTCTGAAGCTATCTCCAATGACATTTTGAATCGCCATGTCTGCCGTAAAACGAGATCCATCATAGATATTAGACGTTTCACGGTAAGGTGAATCAGTTCCAGAAACATCGTGGTGGTCACGTCCCAAAATAACGGGTCCGATTTCACCTTGTGCTATGGCCTTATTAAACGCCTCTGCAATCCGCATTCTACCTTCAGCATCGGCATAAAGAATTCTGGCTTGCGATCCGACAACCAAACGGTTTTCTTGAGCACCTTTAATCCATTGTATATTATCGGCCATTTGTTGTTGGATTTCAACGGGGCTATTTGCCATCATTTCCTCCAATACACGGCAAGCGATGGCGTCTGTTTTTTCTAAATCACTTGGATCACCAGATGCACAAACCCATCTAAACGGGCCAAAACCATAATCAAAACACATTGGTCCTAAAATATCCTGAATGTAAGAAGGGTATTTAAAGTCGATGTGATTTTCAGCCATTACGTCTCCTCCAGCACGAGAAGATTCCAGTAAAAAGGCATTTCCATAATCAAAGAAATAAGTGCCCTTTTGAGTATGTTTATTGACGGATGCTGCATGTCGCCTTAAGCTATTCTGAACGTATTCTTTGAATGAATCCGGATTTGTTGCCATGAGCTCGTTAGCCTCCTCAAAGGAAAGTCCTGCTGGATAATATCCTCCTGCCCATGGATTGTGTAAAGACGTTTGATCGGAACCTAAATCTACGTGAACTCCCGTTTCATCAAACTTTTCCCATACATCAACCACATTCCCAAGGTAGGCAATAGAAACCACTTCTTTCGCAGCTTGAGCTCTTTTAACACGTGCGACAAGTTCATTTAAGTCCGTGATGATTTCATCAACCCAACCCTGTTCGTGTCTGGTTCTTGCCGCTTTAGGATTAACTTCCGCTGTTACCGAAATGACCCCGGCAATGTTTCCTGCTTTTGGCTGCGCGCCAGACATGCCGCCTAATCCGGCAGTTAAAAATAATTTTCCTTTGATGTCATCACGATTTTTCGCTAATCTTCTTACCGCATTTAACACTGTAATGGTGGTGCCATGAACAATGCCTTGAGGACCAATATACATGTAGGAGCCTGCCGTCATTTGTCCATATTGTGTGACACCAAGTGCATTGAATTTCTCCCAGTCATCTGGTTTTGAATAATTGGGTATCATCATTCCATTCGTCACCACAACCCGTGGTGCATTTTTATGAGAAGGAAATAATCCCATGGGATGACCGGAATACATCACCAATGTTTGTTCGTCTGTCATTTCAGACAAATATTTCATCGTCAAGCGGTACTGAATCCAGTTTTGGAAAACTGCCCCATTTCCACCATAAGTAATGAGTTCATGAGGGTGTTGTGCTACGGCATGGTCCAAATTATTTTGAATCATCAACATGATTGCCCTTGCCTGCATGGATTTACCTGGGTATTCCGAGATCGGACGAGCAAAAATGGCATGTGTTGGGCGGTAACGATGCATGTAAATACGTCCATACGTATTCAACTCGTTTGCGAAATCTTTGGCTAATTCCGCATGTTGCTCTTTCGGAAAATAACGCAATGCATTGGCAATTGCCAATTTCTTTTCCTCCTTTGAAAGAATATCCTTTCGTTTTGGAGCATGATTTACATCAACCTCCCATGTACTGATGGGCGGAATGTTTGTGGGGATTCCTTCTTGGATTTCTTGTGCAAAAGACAATTGTGACATCGTTGTTCAATTTTGAACAAAAGTAGTCAATCCTAGTATTTCAAAACGACAAATCCGTGTTTTTGTAGTATTTCACCTCCTTCAAGTACAGCATCAATGCGGTAGAAATACGTTCCTTCCTCAACCAAATCTCCACCGCTTGTCTTTCCGTCCCAATATCCTGCTGGATCAGAATATTCGTAAATCACATTTCCCCAACGGTTCAAAATGTAACATTGGAATTCTGAAATGCCTTCATAATTGACAAAGAATTGATTGTTCCCGACTTCAGAGGACAATGAGACAATGTTTGGAGCAGTGATGTCACAAGGTTTGATTTCAATCGTAGAAACATCCGAAACGGTGTAACATGCATTGGATAAATAGAAGGTATAATCTCCCGGTTGATTCACAATGCGTGGCAACTCTAAATTGCCATCACCCCATGCATATGTCAGTGCCGGATTGTAGCCCGCTTGCAAAGGTTGCGAATTGACCATCAAAGGATTAAGTTCAAAATTTGCATTTCTACAAATGGCTGTATCCAATAACTCGGTGTAAATGTATGGGGGAAATTCAATTTCCGAAATAATTGTATCGTTGCAAGAATTATCAATGTACATCACATTAAAAATACCACCGACTTGAAAGGTTTTAATTTCAGGGTTATCGACGAGGTTGCTTGGTAAAAAATGTACCGAGGTGTCCGCACAATACCAAGTCCCACCGCTATAGGAAACGGTATTTTGTACTTGGAAAGAATAATTACAAGCTAAGGTATCGTTGAAGATCTCAGGTGTCGGCAACACATTTAAGGTCACTGTGGTATCGTAATGACACCCAAAATTATCTACGACATTATACGTGTAATTCGTATTGCCAATAACCGATGGCTGGATCACAATTAAAGTGTCGTTTTGGCCAGAAATGATGCTTGGGTCATTGTTCCAAAAATCACTCATGACAATGTTTTGGTAGCCTTCAGACTCTGGGTATAATGACGCATTGAAGTAGATCGCCCATTGGAAAATATATCCGTCATCAATCCCTTGGTTATCCTGTACTGAAATCGTCCATGGACCATTTACAGGACATCCTGCGAATTGATTGAAATCGCCATCTGGCAAATAGACTCCATTGGGATTCATTGATTGGAACCCATATGAATTTGCAATGGTATTGCCTGCAGCCTCTTCCGTACAAATGGTTCCCAAAGTAGCATTCGTTGGAGAAAAGCAATAGGTCCAAACCGGAGTTCCTGGCGAACCTCCATCGATATTGGTGTCATTACCTAAGAAAGTAGAAATGCCATTGCCACAGCCGCCTGGAACAAGTTCATTCCAACCAAAAGGTGTTTGATTGTAAGCATTCATTAAGGACACTGTAGTTCCGTTTGGACAAGTTAAAGCTATTTCAATGTCACCGATGTAGGAGTGTTCGATATCGATGCATAATTCATCAAAGTCATTTGCTGAAGTAATGACCGCTGTAGAATCAAATCCAGACATGGGAACGACCGATGAGTAAGTTTGTCCGGCACCATCAGGCAAGAACGTAAGTCCAGCAAAAACACCACCAATTTGAAATTGCCCTCCAGGAATATCAATTCCAACCGTGTCTGTTGGGGTTACCCCACCAAGTAGGTTTGTGTTTGAACCTAAACAAACCGTATCCTCAAGTGGACCTGTACCGGTGAAAAAGGGCGTTTGAGAAACCCTAACTTTACAGGCAATGTTTGCTTGATGTGGGAAAATATCCTGTACTTTTAAATCCACGTAATAACCGGATTGCGCTGGTGGAGTGAACCATACTGATGGACCGGTAAATTGACCTACACCGCCGATTGTCCAAGTATAATTACAGTTAGCAATGGTCTGGGAATACCCCGTGTTGGCGTTTTCGAATGAATATGGGAACGTAGGCGTTGCTGTAAGTAAAACAGAATCACCAAAACACAAATCAACATATCCCGTATCAAGTGGATTCAGGATATTGGGTCCAACCCCATTTTTAAATGCTTCAATGTGTGGTTCGATGGGTTGCGGTGGATTGCCGCAGGCCACATTTGCAACCCATCCAGTTCCTTCATTCACTCCGTTTGAGCGAAAGCGCAATGTGAGGCATCCTGAAGGATTATTGGCAAAAGAAGCTTGAACAAAAAATCCAACAGGATTTGTGCCAGAATTATACGCTCCGAGAAGTGGAGCACTTGTTGAAGGTCCGTCGTAAACGTACAAAGTATCCGTCGGATGAATGTCAAATTCGAAACCAATATTGGTAGCAAAGGAAATAGAGACCTTTGATCCTTGTGTCAAATCAGGACATAAAACCAAGGTTTGATCGGTGTTCGGTAAATAATTTCCTGCACCATCAATGAAATTCGTGCCACCTGTGGGAACGATTCCTGCACAGTTCAGTGGATTAGTCTGACCATAATCGGGATCTGTGATGCTCAAAGTTACTTGTGCAAATCCTGCATGCGCAAGTGCGATCAATAAAATACTGAGTAAAGTTTTTGTCATTATTTCTTGTTTTGCATTTCTAACTTGAGAATGTTCATCGATTTTACGACAAGAAGTTCATTTTTTCCTGCTAGTTGGAAATATTGAGTTCGGTCTAAAATTTGCAATTCATAATCCGTAAAACGAAGCGATTCTTTTGGTTTTAAGATGGTTGGGAATTGACTTACATCTTTTCCTTCTGGAATGATGATGGTATAACATGCATGGTCTACCGCATAATTTAAAACATCAATGGTGCCTTGTTTATCTTGCTCCAAAGCTTTCAATTCGCGATCTGTATAACTTTCAGATAATGCTGGACTTGCCTTTTGTGCAACGATTTGTTGAGTGATGGCAAGTAAAATAATGAGTAATCCCTTTTTCATGAAATCAGTTTTGTGTCCACAAGACGTTATAAATCGTTGAAAAGTTGTACGAAATGTTCAAATTTTTCAATTTAATGCTAAGGTAATAAAACTTAGTTTTGCCCAAACATAATTCCTTAGTTTATATTCATGGAGAATTCAGCATTAGAAAAAGTCGCTTCTCAAGTTAGAAGAGACATCGTTCGTATGGTTTCAGCGGTTAATTCAGGGCACCCTGGAGGATCATTAGGTTGTGCCGATTTTTTAAGCTTTCTGTATTTTGAGCAAATGAACTTCAATGCGGAGTCCTTTCAAATGGATGGCCTAGGTGAGGATCTATTTTTCTTGTCAAACGGACACATTTCACCCGTTTGGTACAGTGTTTTAGCAAGAGCTGGTTATTTCCCAGTGGCAGAATTAGGGACATTTAGAAAACTATCTAGTCGTTTACAAGGTCACCCATCGACGGATAAAAAATTGCCGGGAATCCGAATGGCTTCTGGATCATTGGGTCAAGGGCTTTCGGTTGCAGCTGGTGCTGCTCAAGTAAAAAAATTAAATGGCGATAAAAGCATCGTGTACACCTTACATGGAGATGGCGAATTACAAGAAGGTCAAATTTGGGAAGCAGCGATGTATGCAGCTGCCAACAAGGTAGATAACCTCATTGCGACCATCGATTACAACGGCCGTCAAATTGATGGTGATGTGGAGGATGTCATGTCCTTAGGAAACTTGGCACAAAAATGGCAAGCTTTTGGATGGGAAGTGTTGGAAATGGATGGTCACCATTTTGATGACATTCGTTTAAAAATGACAAAAGCAAAAGCAATGTGTGGGAAAGGCAAACCGGTAGTAATTATCATGAAAACCGAAATGGGTCAAGGTGTTGACTACATGATGGGGTCTCACAAATGGCACGGAGTTGCACCAAATGCAGAACAATTAACAGCTGCACTTGCACAGTTAGAAGAATCGTTAGGAGATTATTGATGAAACAGTGGATATGTGTCTTGTTCCTTTGTCTTTCTAGTTTCGGCTGGTCACAAAAAAACACGCGCATATTGTTCATTCTTGATGCTTCAAATAGCATGAATGTTGATTGGAACAACAATCAAACACGCATGGAAGCAGCAAAGGAGGTCTTGGTTCAAGAAGTGGAAAAGTTGAGGGGGATTCCAAACTTGGAGATTGCTTTGCGCGTTTATGGTCACCAAACTCCCATCACCAACACTTACCAAGACTGCAACGACACCAAATTGGAAGTGCCTTTTGGCGTAAATACGGTAGATGCCATAAAAAGCAAAGTCAAATCATTGCAGGCAAAAGGATCCACTCCCATTGCACGTTCACTCGAAGCTGCGGCGGGAGACTTTCCCGATACACTAGCAAGAAATTACATCATTTTAATTACGGATGGTCTTGAATCATGCGACAATGATCCCTGCATCATCGCAAGAAAATTAAAAGATAAAGGAGTCAAGGTTACTCCGTTTGTGATTGGACTCGGAATGGATTTATCTTACTTGGATAAATTCGATTGCATTGGCGCCTATTCCGATGCTGAAAGCAAAGAATCTTTCCGCAATGTATTGTCCTCCATTCTTTCCAAAACACTAGTCAATACAACGGTACAAGTGAACTTGAACGACATTACAAAAAAACCGCTAGAAACAAATGTGACGCTTTTCTTCTATGAAAGCGGTACAAACAACTTAAAATACACTTTTACCCACACGTTAAACCGGAAAAATTTACCGGATACTTTAATTTTAGACCCCAATTTGACCTACGATTTAGTGGTGAATACTTTGCCCAAAGTGGAAAAAAAGGGTATTGTCCTTCAAAAACATACGCACAATACAATCATTGTGGATGCACCACAGGGTTATCTCAAATTTACTGCTTCACGAAATACACAAAATCCAACTTTTCAAATGCGTGTTTCTATGAAGGATGATCCTCAAACCTTGCATGCACAAAATTTAAATTCCACGCAAAAATACCTTGTAGGAACCTACGATCTTGAAATCTTTACCTTGCCAAGAACCTATCAAAAAGTAGAAATCACGCAGAGCAAGACAACAATGGTGGATGTCATTCCTGCCGGAACATTTCAGTATGCAATTGAAAAAGCAATTGTTGGCCAAATCTTTTTCGAACGAAAACCTGATCAATGGGAATGGGTTGCTAACCTCGATGAGAATTTACTCGAAGGAAAGTGGGACCTTCAGCCCGGAAATTACAAAGTTGTGTACCGCGAAAAGGCTCAAAAGTCGAGTGCATACACGAAAGAAAAAAAAATCAGAATTGATTCAAATAAAACACTCTTATTAAATTTATAGTTATGGAATTTGAAATACTTGGAAACAAAGACACGCGATCAGGATTTGGTGAAGGATTAGCGGAATTAGGACGCACAAATCCAGATGTTGTCGCATTATGTGCTGACTTAACTGGTTCATTAAAAATGGATGCCTTCCAAAAAGAAAATCCAGAGCGATTTTTCCAAGCTGGAATTGCTGAAGCAAACATGATTGGACTTGCTGCAGGTATGACCATTGGCGGAAAAATTCCATACACGGGAACATTCGCAAACTTCTCGACCGGACGTGTTTACGATCAAATTCGTCAATCGGTGGCTTATTCTCAAAAAAACGTGAAAATTTGTGCTTCTCACGCCGGACTTACCCTTGGTGAAGATGGTGCAACGCATCAAATTTTAGAGGACATCGGTATGATGCGTATGTTGCCAAACATGACGGTAATCGTTCCAGCAGACTTTAATCAAACCAAACAAGCAACCATTGCGATTGCTGAGCATAATGGTCCAGTATACTTGCGATTTGGACGTCCCGTAATGCCGATTTTTGTGAAGCCAGATGCAAAATTTGTGATTGGAAAAGCAGATATTTTGACGGAGGGAACGGATGTGACCATCATCGCATGCGGACACCTCGTTTGGAAATCCATTGAAGCTATAGCTATTTTGAAGGAGAAAGGAATTTCTGCTGAATTGATTAACATGCATACGATTAAACCTTTGGATGTACAAGCGATTTTAACTTCAGCTGCGAAGACTGGTTGTGTTGTTACAGCGGAAGAACACATGATGAATGGTGGATTAGGTGAAGCTGTATCTCAAGTATTAAGCAGAGAATTGCCTTGTCCTCAGGAATATGTAGCTGTGAACGATTCATTCGGGGAAAGTGGAACACCTATGGAATTGATGACGAAATACGGAATCGATACACAAGATGTTGTCAACGCAGCCATGAAAGCGATTGCTCGCAAAGGATAAGCCAGACTGGTAACCTACATTTCTTTTTGAACCAATTAGATTCGTACATTTGGTTTATGAAAAAAAACATGGGAAACACGGATCGTTTGATTCGCATCGCAATCTCGGCAGTATTATTTATTGTGTCACTAATAGGACTCCTTCCATCCACACTTAATGCGGTTGCGTTAATCGTCGCGGCAATGTTATTCTTGACGTCTTTTACATCTTTTTGTGGACTGTATGCCCTTTTTGGATGGAATACGTGTAAGGTTAAATCTTAATTGATTTCTTCTTCGATGAGGTGTACCGCTGCTTTCAAGGTTGTAAGCGCCGGATAGCATGTGCCTTTTGCACAAACAAAAATTCCAGAAGCATAACTTGCAGACATGGGAATTTCCTGGTGATACGAAAGAAGAGCGTTTCCTGGCCAGCTAACGGTTTCACTTGATTGAACTTCCATGAGGTGAACTTCTACCATTCCCTGATTCATTTCCAATAACAATTGTGCCCAGTTGGAATAACCAGAGCCATATGTTTCCATGCCGTCATACATGTTGGCCAACATTTGACGTGCATATCCAGTCCATTTTTCATTTCGATAGTACGTTCCTAGCCTTAAATAATTTCGCGCCATGACCGAATTGCTGGAAGGAATTACATTGTCGTTAAGTTCCATTTTTCGAACCACCAATTTTGTGTCTGAGGAGGTGAAATAGCACATCTTACTTTCGGGGTGCATAAAATCCCTTTCCACCAGCTGTGCCCATATTTTTGCTTGTTCCAACCAAGAAATTTCACCCGTTCGTTGGTACAATTGAATGAAAGCATCCGTTCCGTGTGCATAATCTTCCAAGAATCCATCTACTCTTGGAATTCCATGCGTGTTCACATGAAAAAGTTGGCCATCAACTTTTAGTTGATGTTCCATGATCCACTTTCCTATTTTTCGTGCTTCGAGGATGTATTCTTCCTCCTGCAAAACATTTCCTGCCTGGCATAATCCCTTGATTAATTGTGCATTCCACGAAGTCAGGCATTTATAATCAAGGCCGGGAGCGATTCTGCTTTGACGAATTGATAAAAGGAGGGCTTTCCATTCGCTCACTTTGCTTTGCAAACTAGACAAACTCATGTTCCATTTCGCTGCGAAATTCGAATCGTTATCTGTTTTCAATAAGATGTATTTGTCCTCCTCCCAAAATCCTCTGCTCGAAACCGAATAATACGCTGAGAACATAGGGAAATCCAATCCTAAAATGTTTTTTAACTCGGAAGCGTTCCAACAATAATATTTACCTTCCTCGCCCTCACTGTCGGCGTCTAAGGCGCTGAAATAGGCCCCGATTTCACTTTTCATTTCCCGGCTTAGCCATGAAAATAACTCTTCAACGATTTCTTTATAGGCGGGGACTTGGTATTCGTTGTAAGCAGTCGCATACAATTCCATTAACTGGGCATTGTCGTAGAGCATTTTTTCAAAATGAGGGACTTTCCAGATCATGTCTACAGAGTACCTCGTAAATCCACCTCCTATGTGGTCATAAATGCCACCATTCGCCATTTTATCCAAGGTCAACTTAACGTACTCTTGCAGTTTTTCGTCCTTAAAATAGCGTGCATGCTCCAAGAGAAAAGCGTAATTGGAAGGCATCGGAAACTTTGGTGCCCGACTCATTCCACCTTCCATCCAGTCAAACTGTTTTTTCCAGCGCGCCACAAGTTCCAACAATTTTTCATTGTCGATCGATGGTTCATCTTGTGGAATGGAAATCAACTCATTTACACGAAGTCCTTCATGGAGTTTTGCGGCATATTCTTCTGCTTTTTCTCGGTCATTTTGGTACGTATGAACCAAGGATTTAAGAACGTGAATCCACTGTTCTTTAGGGAAATAGGTTCCGCCATAGATCGGTCTTCCATCAGGCATGGTGATGCAATTCAAGGGCCAACCACCTCTTTGAGTCATCAGTTGAACAGCAGACATGTATATTTGATCTACATCTGGCCGCTCTTCTCGGTCCACTTTGATGTTGATGAAGTGCGCATTCATTAAATCAGCAACTTCTTGATCTTCAAAGCACTCATGGGCCATGACATGGCACCAATGACAAGCGGAATAGCCAATGCTAATTAACACCATTTTATCGAGGCGTTTCGCTTGTTCAAATGCATCATCAGACCATGGCATCCAATCAATTGGATGATGAGCGTGTTGAATCAAATAGGGAGAAGATTCGTTTTTTAGGCTGTTTGTTGTTGGCATCGTATTTGAATAGAAAACAAAGAAAACCTATATTTGTTGAATAGAACTGACTTGTGAAAAAATTTCGTCCATCCAAAGTACTCCTTTTTGTACTACTCGTACTCGCTCTTTTACTGATTCCATCTATTCTTATCCCGAAAGGCGGCGTTAATTTCCTTGGTGTAAACTGGGAATTTCTGCGCATTGAGAACATTTTCTCGCCAAGCAGACAAGAATCAAAAGATATTTCTAAAATCATACAAAAGGTGGATACCAGCGATATAAATGCATCGTTAGTAAAACATAAAAACGGAACATCCGGGAAATTAGGTTGGGCAAACGGCGGGGAATTGAGTACGGAAAGTGCCACTTCATTGCACTTAAATGGCCTTGCCAAACAAAATTTATTTCGCTTTTTTGAAAAATTAAAAACCGTTAACGGTAAAGGGAAAAAATTAACCATTTTTCATTATGGTGACTCGCAAATTGAGGGGGATCGCATTACAGGTTATGTCCGCCAGCGCATTCAAAATCAATTCGGAGGAAATGGGCCCGGAATGATTCCAGCTGTCAATGTGTACAATACCCAAACTTTTAAACAAACCTACTCTTCCAATTTTGAGCGTCTAACATCCTTTTGGGGTAAAAAATTAAGTTCTAAAAAATATGGCGCAATGGCATCTGCTGCCATGATTAATATAGATAGCGGCAAATCAGAACGTGGTGAACTAACCGAAGCTTGGATTGAAATAGAATCTTCTCCCTCAGCTTTTGCGCGGGCAAGAGAATACAACCATGTGAAATGTTATTATTCTTATTGTTTTAATTCTTGTTCAGTCAAGGTTTATGAAAACAATAAATTGATTCATGAAGATTCGTTAATCAAAGACGGACTTGGTCATTCGATTGACTTAAGTTTTCCTAAGACTCCTGGAAAACTAAAATTTGTATTTAGCACCACAAAAAGTCCTGTATTTAATGGTTTTTCATTAGAAGGTGACATCGGTGTGCAAGTTGTAAATGTTGCCATGCGAGGATCATCCGGATCTGCCTTGAGCGCCGGAGACAATGCTTTGTTTAAGAAAATGCACAATGAGCAAAACACGGAATTATTCATCTTGCAGTTTGGAGGAAATTCAGTCCCAGCATTTAAAGACAGTAGCTCCGTTCGAAATTACGCCAGAAGCTTTAAAGGTCAAATTCAATACATGCAACAAGTCCGACCATCAGCGGCCATTATTGTCATTGGTCCAAGTGACATGTCTCACCGTGTAAATGGCGTATTTGAATCGTATTCATTGCTTCCGTATTGCGTGAGTCAAATGAAAAAAGCGTGCGATGAAGCTGGTGCAGCGTATTGGGATTTGTTTGGAGCCATGGGAGGAAAAAATTCGATGCCTTCATGGGTAAGTCAAGGTTTGGCAGGTGGAGATTACGTCCATTTTACGCCAAAAGGTTCTAGTTATGCTTCTCAATTATTTTATGACGCGTTCATTGCTGAGTATACGAAATGGTTGAATGGAAATCCAAATACGACGAAAGGCAATCCCAAATGATTCGTTTGCTTGCCTGTATTTTCTTTTTTCCAACGCTCCTTATTTCTCAAACCAATGATTTAAGGGCAATCAATTATTCCAAGTATTCGAAAGAGGATGCAGTAATAGAAAAGCAATATGATTTCATCAAAAGTGATTGCAATCAATTTCAATTTTTCAGCCCAGAGAGCCCAAATTGGATGCATCTTTTCGAGGACATTCAACAAATGGTTTCGAAGAAAGACCGGAAACTAAATTTCTATCACATTGGCGGTTCCCACATTCAAGCAGATATTTACACCCATGATTTTAGGACGTTTTTGCAAACAAATTGGCCTGGATTAAACGGTGACCGTGGTTTGGTATTTCCTTTCGATCTAGCAAAAACCAACAATCCTTCCAATTACCATTTTTCCTCACCTAACATTTGGAAATCGTATCGAAGTGTGACGGATCATCCAGAAGATTTAGATTTTGGAATCACTGGTGCAGCAATTAAATGTGCCGATTCTGTCATCACCATCAATTTCAAACACATGCGTTCGATGGTCAAACCGCCATTTAATAAGTTGCGCATCTATCACAATACCGGACAATTCCCCTATGACTTAAATTTTGGGAGTCAAGAATTGTTGGTCATAGAAACCTTTCATCACGAAGAACTAGGTTATTCAGATATTTCCTTTACCGATTACATCGATTCGCTCGACTTGCAATTTATCAAGAACATTTCGGAGGCTTTTACCTTGGAAATTTTTGGCTTTGAATTGATGAATGAATTACCTGGAATCACTTACAATGCGATTGGAATAAATGGAGCCGGACTTTATACTTATTTAGGCAATGATCACTTTTTAAGGGATTTGAAGATTCATCCACCAGATTTATTCGTGTTTTCTGTCGGAACCAACGATGCCTATTCGAGTTATGCCAGTTTCAAGCCTTCGGTTTACAAAGCGAATTTAGAGGCACTGATGAAAATGATTTTATCGGTCAACCCAAAATGTGCACTGCTTTTAACGGTTCCAAATGACAACCAATTTCATAATACGCCAAATAAAAATACGGAACGACAACGCGAAGTAATTATTCAATTGGCACAACAATACCAAGTACCAGTTTGGGATTTTTATGGGATTATGGGCGAGTTAGGGTCCTCCTTGGTATGGAAAAAAAATGGACTGATGCAATCAGATTACGTGCACTTTACTTCCACTGGTTACCACTTAAAAGGAACATTATTAATCAATGCTTTTACAAAATACCTCAATGCATTTGAGGAAATGACACCATAAACATGCAACGAATACAACAACTTTTTTCATTCAATTCACAAGAACCGCTCATCTTTACCCAGCTTGACTTTTGGCTGTTTTTCATATTGGTAATGGTTATTTTCTCCGCCATCCACAAACATTTTTTGACAAGAAGCATCTTTTTGACATGCATCAGTTTGTTTTTCTATTTTAAAACGTCCGGGCTCTATGTTTTGTTATTGGGCCTCACCTTGGTTGTCAATTTCGCTTTTGGAAAACGCGTTCAAAATGCTGAAAAGGATGGAACAAAAAAATGGTTCATTGCGGCAACAGTTGTGTTTAATTTACTGCTCTTAGGTTATTTTAAATACGCCTATTTCTTCACCGATTCTTTTAACCACCTCTTTCTCACGAAATACGAGGTAGTCAATCATTTCGCTTTATGGGGCAATGGGTTTTTTGGCGAAGGGCATTTCACTGAGAAAATTTTAATTCCAATTGGTGTATCCTTCTTTACCTTTCACAACATCAGTTATGTGGTGGATGTATATCGGAAAGAAATCAAAGTCACGCGCTTTTTTGACTTCGCCTTTTACGTCACTTATTTCCCCCATTTAGTGGCTGGACCAATTGTTCGGGCAAGGGACTTCATTCCACAAATAAATAAACCATTTGAATTAACTAAAATGGACTTTAGTTGGGCTTTGGTGCAGATTACCAAAGGATTGTTTAAAAAAATTGTTCTCGCTGATTACATCGCCGTTCACTTCATCGATAAAATTGCAGATGCACCGGAAACCTATCCGGGATTTGTAAGCATTCTGGCGATGTGGGCATATTCTTTGCAGATTTATGGGGATTTTTCTGGATACACCGATATTGCCATTGGTATTTCGAGGTTGATGGGATTCAACTTGCTGGAGAACTTCCAGTCACCCTATAAAGCTGTTTCCGTAGCTGATTTCTGGCGCAGGTGGCACAAATCCCTCGGTTCATGGTTACGCGACTATTTATACATCCCACTCGGGGGAAATCGTTCTGGAGGCATTGGAACCTATATTGCCTCAACGATCATCTTTGTGTTTTTAATTTTTATCACACAGTGGTATGAATTGGTTTACGTCTACTTAGGACTCATGTTCTTGTATTTTATTTGTTGGCACTATTTCCCTGCGGTGAAAAACCTATTGAATCGCGACTTG
>Ga0208592_1000334_pt1 | contig 14245 bp, 20 predicted proteins | sample LakMenE18May10ns_FD_150712 | JGI IMG/M metagenome (GOLD analysis project Ga0208592, IMG submission 150712) | Freshwater microbial communities from Lake Mendota, WI - 18MAY2010 deep hole epilimnion ns (SPAdes) | ecosystem: Environmental > Aquatic > Freshwater > Lentic | place: Lake Mendota...
TTGTTTTTCAAGACAATGATTAAATTTTTCACGATAGGTTCATGGTTGGGACATAACATTAGCTATGTTTTTCAAGACAATAAAGTATTCATGCTTAAAAGATGTCCAGATCACGGAACATCAAAAGTATTGATCGCTGATGATATTGAATATTATAAAAACATAAGAAATTACAATAAACCATCAGAGACTCCACATACGTTTAATACAAAAACGCATTATGGTTGTCCATATGACTGCGGTCTTTGCCCGGATCATGAGCAGCATTCGTGCTTAACGATAATTGAAATAACCGATCGCTGCAACCTGACTTGTCCCACCTGTTACGCCGGCTCTTCACCAAGTTTTGGCAGACATAGAACACTGGAAGAAGTAAAAACAATGTTAGATGTGATTGTTAGAAATGAGAAAGAACCGGACGTTGTTCAATTCAGTGGCGGAGAGCCAACGCTTCATCCCCAATTTTTTGAAATCCTAGATTATGCAAAGACCTTGCCTATTAAGCACATCATGGTCAACACCAATGGAATATTAATTGCAAAAGATTTTGAGTTTGCGAAACGCTTGAAGTCCTATGCGCCTGACTTTGAGATTTATTTACAATTTGATTCCTTTAAGGAAGAAGCATTACTTAAATTGAGAGGGGCTAAACTATTAAAAATAAGAGAGAAAGCATTAGAAAATTTAAATTTACTTAATCTTTCAACAACCCTAGTGGTTACCTTACAAAAAGGATTGAACGACGACGAAATTGGGAAGACCATAGATTTTGCCTTGCAGCAAAAATGTGTGCGAGGTGTTACGTTTCAACCAACCCAAATTGCGGGTCGTTTAGAGAATTTTGATGAATTATCAAATCGAATTACCTTAACAGAAGTAAGAAGGAAAATTCTTGAGCAAACAGATCTTTTTAATTCGGATGATTTAATTCCAGTTCCATGCAATCCAGATGCATTAGTAATGGGTTATGTGCTTAAAATATCTGGTAGTTTCATACCGCTCACAAGGTATGTGAATCCGGCTGATTTACTCGATAATTCAAAGAACACCATTGTTTATGAGCAAGACGAGGCTTTGCATCAGAAAATGTTCGAGATTTTTAGTACAGGTACCTCTACAGATAAAGCCTCGGAGAAACTTCATAACTTACTTTGTTGTTTGCCATTTGTGGAAGCACCGAATCTTTCCTATGACAATTTGTTCCGTGTCATAATCATGCAATTTATTGATGCGCATAATTTTGATGTTAGAGCAATTAAAAAATCTTGTGTCCATATTGTAAATAAGGATAATAAGATCATTCCATTTGAAACAATGAATCTATTTTATAGAGATGATAAAATCGATCGCTTAAATCAGTTAAAATCAATTAAAAATTAACGCTTTAAAATTATGGAGATTTTTATACTAATTTACTTGTTTTCCATTTTAGTTCCTGCATTTATTCTTGTAATTATTGGATTTGCAATTAGAAAATCGTATGCAAAAACGTCAAAAATTTTGTATATTCTTTCGGGGATATACTTGCTTGTTGGTACTGGATTATGTGGATTAATTCTAAATTCCGGGTTTTAATCCAAGGGACGTTTTGAAATCGTTATGATGTTCTTTTCACAAACGATATTAATCACAAACTTTTTTTTGCTTCGATCTAAAATTCTTGAAAATGAGAAGACTTATAATGTTTATTTTTTTGCATTTTTTTGTCACTGAGTCTCAAGCTCAAATTTATGACATTGATAAAAAGTCATATCCCATTGTCAAAATCGGAGGTCAAACTTGGATGGCAACAGATCTTACTGTTTCCCATTTCAGAAATGGAGACAACATCCCTCTTGCTTTAACTCTGGAAGAATTTGAAAAATTCGGTACTGAAAAAATACCGGCAAGAATGATTGAATTTGGTCAAACGAAATATAATTGGTATGCCGTCAGTGACCCTCGTGGTTTAGCACCTACTGGATGGCATGTTCCAGCCAAAACGGAATGGGATGTTTTAATATCCTTGGTAGGAGATTTAAATGAGTTGAAAGGTTCCTCAGGTTGGCTAGAGAATGAAAATGGGGAAAATCGATTTGGTTTTAATGCAAAACCAAATGATGAAGCCGGGACTTGTGGTTTTTGGTGGACTTCTACCGAAATCGAAATGACAGATCCAGAAAATCCTAAAGTGTACGCTCATAACATCGAGATGTATGGTAACGCGCAAATGGATTGTTTTGTATCTAATCCATTTAAGGAATATGGTTTTAATGTTAGGTGTATCAAGGACCAAACAAAATAGTCCGTTTTTGTATTGGGACAGATTCGTCAAGCCGAACAGCACAAAATCCTATATCCAAAAAGTCAAGCAGCACACAAGTACATGGAAGCCACGATAAAGAGAAAAGCACAGTTTTTAGCGAATAACGAAAGATTTTTTATACCATAACCCTACACTATGAATTTAATTAAACAATTCTTGCCCATTTTTTTATTCGTGTTTTTCTTTTCGGAAAATTCAAATGGACAATCTTTACCCTCCATTCAGTTAGATAGGCCTGATCAAACGGAATGCCCTTTTATCACACCAAAGAAATACATACAAGTTGAAAATGGATTTACAACGGAGCGATTGAATAATCAAGTTGAAACGCTAAATTACCCAACTTCGCTATGGAAATATGGTGTAAATGAGAAGTTTGAGCTTAGGTTTATTACTGAAATTGCAACAATGAAATCATCGAACAAGCAAATTATAGGTTTTTCCCCCTTGACGTTTGGATTTAAAGTTTCACTTTTTGAGGAAAAAGGTATAATACCAAAGACTTCATTTATTGGGCATGTTACTTCTGCTAAATTGGGAAGCAAAGAGTTTCATACAGATTACATTGCTCCAGCATTCCGATTTACCATGCAGCACACCTTATCCGATCATGTGTCTTTAGCTTACAATTTAGGTATTGAATGGTATGGCGAAAATGCGGGACAAACGTATATTTACACTTTAACGAATGGGTATAGTTTGACCAATAAATTAGGTGGATATTTGGAGGTGTATGGTTTTTTACCTGCACAAAGTCCAGCTGATCACCGCGTGGACGGAGGGATAACTTACCTCGTAAATAAAGATTTTATATTGGATTTCTCAGCAGGATTTGGATTGGTGAACAGCTTGTTAAAAAACTATTTTTCATTAGGTGTTTCATACCGCTTCAATACTGCCTCAAGAAAGTAGTTGCTATTAAAAATAGTCATTTGTATTTAGCTCATATTTAGTACTGTTTAAATTTTACTCATTAATTCGCTCTAAGTAAAAATGGTTTAGGTCAAAAGACTTAAAAAAAATATATATTTATAGAAAATGTCATGGATATATGTCCCTAAACTGAAGTGTTTCATTCACAATTATCTTATTTAATGTATCTATGTGATTAAAATAATACCGATGACAACATTAAAACCCAACGGACAAAGAGCAAAGAATGCGATCATATTCATATGGATCATTTTAGTGTTGGACGTCCTTTCCCTTATTTCCGGTTATTTTCAATACGACCTGCTAAGTACGGTTGCTAATGGTGGATTTATCTCACCTGTTCAAGCAACTTTCAACGATTTACGAGAACAAATCATAGCCGTTTTATACTTATTGGCATCCATTGTTTCTGCCATTACGTTTATTCAATGGTTTCGACGAGCTTATTTCAATTTGCATCTTCACGTCGAATACCTTTTACATCCAGAAGGATGGGCAGCAGGAAGTTGGTTTGTGCCAATCGTTAGTTTTTACCGGCCTTATCAAATCATGAAAGAGCTTTATGAGGAGTCCATCGAATTGTTAGAGAAACGAGGCATTCATATCCCTAACATATCCATGAACTATATTTCAGTATGGTGGGCATTTTGGATTTTAAGCAGCATTTTTGGTCAGATTATTTTTCGCATCACCTTAAAATCAAACACAGTTGATGATTACATTTTCACGACAATATGCAGCATGATCCAGAACATCGTAAATATCCCCTTGGCTCTTCTTGCCATTCAAGTGATTAAAAATTACGCCAAGTTGGAGCCTCATATGTTCGAACTTAAGAAGGAAGATGGAAATAATGATTTAAAGGAAGAAATTCGGCAACTATTATGAAAATCAAATTTTTTGCTGTAAATAATTTAGTTTTATATCTTTCTGTTGGTTTCCTATTTCTTTCCTTATTCGTCTATTACATTTATCCGGAAAGAAAATTAGAGAAAAATCAAAAAGTGGACGAAATTGTGATTAATAAGGAAAGCCATGAGCTTTTAATCTATAGCAAGCGTCGTTTACTTGCAACTTATCACATTTCCCTCAGTAAAAATGGTTTATCCAAAAAGACTGAAGAAGGTGATCATTTAACACCAGAAGGCGTGTTTAAAGGAAAGAAAATTTCAGGCACCAAGTTTCACAAAGCAATTGCAATCGGGAAGTGGGGGAGTTGTTGTGGTGTTTTAATCCATGGCTTAACAAAAGACTATCGAGCGATAGGTAAATTTCATCGATGGAGAGATTGGACAGAGGGTTGTATTGCCTTAACGAATGATGAAATGGATGAATTATTTGATGCGGTAAGCGATGGAATACGAATTGAAATTAATCCTTAAATTCTATTTATTTTTAAAATTTCATTAAATTCATTGAGTAAAAAAATAAATAAACATGAAAAAGGCCATTTTAACAATGACTCTCATATTAAACATTAGTGTCTTTTTTTCACAAAAAATTCATAGAAGTCCAGATGAGCGCAAAGATTTTGCAAACGTATTCTGGAAGCGTCAATACACGTTGTTTGATTTGATCACAGATAAACCGATTTTTCCATCGAAAAAAAATGGAGAATTGATTTATCATATATATTATTCTAGCAATGAGGATCCAAAACCTTATGAAGGGACTTTTACAGAGGAGCAACTTGAGAGGCATTTTTATTACAAATTCAAAAACAAACGAACATGTAAGAAATTTTGTAGAAAAAGATTGAAGTCTTTAAATAAGAACTAATTCGGAATGAATACTTTAAGTTGAAAAAAAAATGAATTTATCAAAGAAAGAAGCGGTTGATTTTTGCATGAATGCTTATGTGAAAAATAAGAAAGTCGATATATGGTTAACCATAATTCTAACCATTGGTTTGGCCATTCTTATTTTCCCAATATTAATTTGGTTGATCTATCGTTATGCTAATGCTAAAAAGAAAATGGATCGATTGAAAGTTGAATTAGTAAACAATCCATCTCTTTATGACACCATCTTTATAGGTTACGGTGTTGGTTATACCAGGACGGGTGCTGAAGTAGAAAACACCCTAGTAATTGAAATAAATAATCAAAGAATTGACATTCCAAATCTTTATTTTTGGCTTTCGTCACACTCTAAATCAGAAATTGTGCAAGCGCTTTTAAATGATAACTAAAAGATTAATCTGATTAATAAGGTGTTAAAGTGAAATTTGAGATTGGATAAAAAAGCACTCAAACTTTTAATAATGATTATTGTTTCTAATGATTAAAAAGGGAATTTTGAAAATAAAAAGTAAAATATTCAATAAAATTGTACTTGTTATTTTTTTTTGATTTTTGCGGCAAGTTATACGCTAAATGCCCAAAAGAGTCAAAAAGTCACGACGGGTGTTTTCATCAATTCCTTGTATGACCTCGACTTTCCGGGGGAATCTTTTAAAGTGGACATGTGGATATGGTGCAATTACTTGGACAGCAGTCTAAAGATGAATGAAATGATTGAATTCCCGAAAACAAAGGAATTTAATTTCTCGAATCAAGTTACCGAAAAACGTGGAAAATATCAATGGATGACGATGCGCGGAACAGGGGAGGTCATCAAAAAGTGGAACATTAAAGACTTTCCTTTTGACCGACAGGAATTAAACATCGCCCTAGGTTATTCTTTTGATACGTCAACATTTAAAGTGGAGGCGGATGTTTTGAACTCTAAAATAGACCCTGACTTCAAGTTGGCTGGTTGGAACATCGACAATGTTATCTTTTCAAGGCAAAATAAAACGTATGAAACCAGCTTTGGTGATCCATTATTAAAGAATGGGAAAAGTGTATACCCAGAATTCAATGCGGACATTTATATTTCTCGTTCAAATTCCATGATGACCTTGTTGAAATTAATTATGGGACTCATCATCGCATTTATTATTTCTTGTTGCATCTTCTTTATTAAACCACGGTATATCGATGCGCGCTTAGGATTGTGTGTCGGCGGATTATTCACGGCCGTTGGAAATAAATACATTACAGATAGTATTGTCCCGTCAACAAATGAATTAACGCTAGTTGATAATCTACATTTGCTCACCTTTTTCTGTATCTTTCTTATTGTTATTCATTCCGTGGTTTCACTGAATATTATCGAGAAGCAAACGGATGATTCGGTGCCTTTTTCGCGTAAAATTGATTTAATTTCCTTTATCTCAATAGGGATCATTTTTGCTGGTGGCATGATCGGTTTAACGCTAAGTTCCTATTAATTATATTAGCTGTAATTAATTCAATGTTTTTGGTTTGATTGAGCATTTTTAAATCATGAATTCCCCAATTCACGCTAATTTACTTTTGAGATTCAATTTAATTTTGTAAAATTGAGTGAATTATGAATTCTTTTTGAAGAAATAATTAAATCGTTAATAGGACATGGGGCAAGCCGGAAATCCAAAAGAGTAAGTTAGTTTAAGTTAAAAAATAAATGAAGTATTATTTAAATGTTCTAAGGAACTACGCTTCCTTTTCAGGTAGAGCCAGAAGAAAAGAATATTGGATGTTTGTTTTATTCAACAATATTTTTTTTATCGCTATTGTGATATTGGAGTTGGTCATTTTAGAACTGGATTTAGGTTTTAGTACCATAATTCCTATGGGTGTAGGTGGGCAAGGAGTGTTAAATGCAACTTATTCTATTCTAATGATTATTCCATCTATTGCCGTTGGTGTTAGAAGAATGCACGATGTTGGAAAAAGTGGTTGGTTTTTGTTAGTACCTATTTACAATATCATCCTTACATTTCAAGAAGGGGAAAGAAATGAGAATGAATTCGGTCCAGACCCAAAAAATATTGAGAATAATTGATTTTAAATCCTTGATTCATTTTTTTCGAATCCTGATAGAAACATATATGAAGCCTTTTTTCCAGTCAATACAATAAAAAAGTTTTATGGGGAAGTGGGTGTCCTTTTTAATTAAAATTAATCACATGAAGAAAATTACATTAACAATCGTTTTATTTTTCGTTTTATTCGTTGAAACCATTCACGCTCAAAGTGTTAGAATTAATTTCATCAAGTATAAACAAATAGAATTCAGCATGTATACTGGTGAGTGGGATTCATGGCCATCCGATTGGGACGAAAGTGGTGCGTATGCCATCATTGAAAACCTTTTTGATGAAACGTATGATGTTTCGATTTATGGAAACGATGATTCTTTTCTTGTTTCTTCCATTTGCACGTTTGATCCAACGGTTACATCGAAAAAAAGAGATTCTTCAGAACTCCCTTACCTAAATTGCTATTCAGATGATGAAGGAGATCAAGTGTGGACCAATGTGGTTTCATTGGGGTCATTGTTGGAAAACGTTGAAGGTTGGGAGCAAGATGATGCACAACTTTATTTATGGGTCTTTAGTGGAGATCAACCTTTTGCCTTCGTTTTTGAATAGATAGTTTAGTTTTTTTTAATTTCGTTAAATTAATAATTATGCCATGGAACAAAATACTGGAAATCATGAAGTAAAGGACACCAGTTCAAAAGCAGTTGCTTCCCTTGTTTTAGGACTCGTAGGATTGCTAGGGTGGATTATTCCAATCATCGGATTGCCCATACAAATCATCGGAATTGTGATGGGTGCAAAAGGACTAAGCTCTCAGAAAAGAGCCTTGGGAATTGCAGGAATCATCTTAAGTATTTTAGGATTGATTCTTTCCATTATTAATGCAATCCTTGGAGCAATATTAGCCGCTTCGGGGAATCATGAAATTGTCAATCAACTATTAAAATAATTTCTTATGAGTCGAATATTTCCCATTTTACTTATTATTTTACCCATCATTAGCTTCTTTGTAAGTCCTGAAGACATGGGCAAGGTTCCTGAAAATGGACGAGGTCAACTAATTTATACATTACTGAGTTTACCCTGGTACTATAAAGCGATATCCATTTTAATTGGGGTGTTGTGGCTAGGGGCTTCAAAAAAAGACTGATTCTCTAACTTAAATAATACGAAAGCATGAAATATTTTATTCAAACGATTTTACCATTATCACTGTTGTTCTTCGTTCTATCTGGATGTCAAGAATTAATGGATGAAGATCAAAAAATCACGAATACCTTGATTGGTAAATTTTATGAGGACGACGAAGAATTGGAGGATGGCTCAATCATAAAGGACATAAGCATGAACTATTATGAGGATGGATCATTTATTTCCAAAGCGACCATGTTAGTAGAGGGAGAAGGTGATTTTGATCAAACTGAAGTTTTATTTTATTTTGAAGGTAAATGGGAAGTTAAAAACCAATTTATTTTCTATACATGGGATTTTGATCGATTTAGAGTCACACCGTCATCCTATTCGTTAATGTTGGAAACGGTAAAAGAATCGCTTCAAAAGAAAAATTCCCCTGATGAAATCATTTCGTATGATGAGGCTAGGGTGGTATATAAAACCGTTGAAGGGAAACTTCATACGATGAAAAAAACGATTTAAAGATTCGTTTGCCTAGGATAATCTTTTATTTTTTAAAGAGTTCAATATAAGATTAGTCTGTCTTTTATTAATCATCATGTCATGGAATTCCTTCGTCCCTTAAATCACCTAAATCTAGTTTTAGTTCAAACAAATAAAGTACTTTTAATAAAAAATTTAGCAATGAAATTAGCGACAAGTATTTTTGTGTTGTTGTCTTTCTTTTCGACTTACGCCCAATCCATAAAAATTGGACAACAAGAATGGATGACTCAGAATTTAGAAGTGACTCAATTTAACAATGGAGACCCTATTCCACAAGCACAATCAAGTGAAGAATGGGAAGTGGCGGGATTCAATCAAAAACCTGCTTGGTGTTATGTTACCACCTATGCAGAAGAAAACGAGGTCATTGTAAAGGAATATGGGAAATTGTATAATTCCTTCGCGATTAATGATCCAAGAGGCATGGTTCCGGAGGGGTGGAGATTAAGCACGGTTGATGACTGGTTTGTTCTTCAGCAACAATTGGAACAAATGAATCTTTCCATTCAAGATGTTTTGACCAACGAATCATGGGGAACTTTGTCTGGAACGGATAAACTAGGCCTTCATATTTCACCAGGTGGCTGGAGAGATGTTGGTTGTGGTGGAGTAGGAACCGATGTTACGTTTTGGTGTGAAAAATCCATAGCAGAAGAAGGAGATGAGCAGGTGTACACTAAATCAGTGTCCATTGGTTTCTACGATGATGGCAGTGCTTATGTCAATTCCAGTGAAACGGGCTGGATCATGGGCTACTATGCAAGGTGTTTAAAAAAATAACCTACCGATAAAGATTTACTACAATCTTTCAAAGAATATACCGTAATTTTAAGTATTCGTTAAAGAAATCATTTATGTGGAACCGCTTCATTTGCTCCCTCATTTCCTGTTTCGTTTTGCTTGGATTTTCCTTGAAAGCGCAGTCTATTGGTCAAACCAAAAGATCTACTCTAAAATATGTTGGATACAATTTTGAAATGCAAGGGCCAGCCTGGAATTTTTCCAAACCATATGATGGTCAAGAGCTTATTTTGACATGGAATGAATTCGTTTCACTTCCTGGGTTTTATGAGGGTATTGCATTAGATGTTTTGCAAGGCTATGTCGGAGAGCAATTGGTAATCGACTATGTATTCATGCATCACCTGTGCAATGAAGGTTCATATGATTATGATTGTACAGGATGGGTTGTCAGCGGGATTCATTCACTTGGAACACCAAAGTCAGACCGCAAAATCACCTTACCTAAAATTGGAAAAATAGTGGATCCAGATGGATACGTAAATGTCCGTTCTCAAATGAACGTAAAATCATCTGTTATTGGAAAATTGGAACCAGATTTCATTGAAGAAGAATGTTTCTATTTCTATCCGTGCACTGATCCTAATTGGATGCGCATTGATTTAAGTTACAACAACATCGATCTGAAAGGGTACATACATAAATCAAGAATAAAAATCATTCATTAATAAACGACACACCATGAAACCTTGGAAATTCCAACTCAGTTTACTTTTCATCATTTGTTTGAGTAGTTCTTTAACACAAGTCTTTGCTCAGCAATATACTTATCCGGAAGGATATACGGCATTTTTGGATTACGATGATCAAGAACAACGTGTTTCTGGAGATTTTGACTTGGACGGCAGAAGCGATTTAGCCATAGTTTGTCAGTCAGAAGAGGACATGTTGATTGCTGTTTACTTGTCTTCTAAATGGAACGCGAATAAAACCTTCTATACCATCCCTTGTGATTACGAAATGAATTACCTGAGTTTTGAAAACAATGTCTTGAGCATTGCTTCAAATAGCTGTGCAGGAAGATGTTCTATGGAATTAAAATTTAAATATTACCAAGACCTGAAAAACATGAAACTGATTGGGTATGACGAAGGACACCTCCCAGATTACAACCAAGAGGGAGCATACGACCTAAGCATTAACTTAAACACAGGAATTTACGAAGTGGGAAATGTTCGAAAAAAAGTAAGTTTGGATTTGATTACTTTATCAAATATTGATTTATATTTACAAAAATTAAGTGAAGTTGGTTCGAATGAACACTAAACGTATTTTTAATATAGTGTGTTTCGAAAATTCTAAAAACAGAAAGTTTTATATATAAAAAAAAAAGAGCATGAAAAAATTATTATTTATTTTGTTTTTTACATTCATCACGAATGTAGCCTTGGCTGATCAATTGGTTTATTTAACCTACGAACAAGCTGAAGAGTCTCTTTCATTCCTTCAAAACGAAGAACGCGTTGTTCTTTGGTGTGCATGTTGCGATGATGATACGCCCACAGATGTTTTTGTTGAATCATTTCGCATTGAAAGCGTTGGAGATGGATATTTTGAAATTATTCTCACAGGGATGACGCTTGATGGAGAAACCATTGAAACGGCGATTGACCTTGCTTACGTACATGTACTAATGGAAGGAGAAGCCTACTGTTTTGGAAGCTTAATGGGTTACGAATGTGATCCATGTACCGATGTCTTTCTGTGGGATTGATTTTTTCCGTTCAGTATAAATGAAGGTGCAGATTCATGGGGTATTATGCACACTTTTATGCGCTCTGGTTTGTTTAAATGTACAAAGCCAGACTCATTTACCTAATGATTCTAGTTTAATTAATCACTCCATTTCCTTTGAGAACCTCGTATTTGAAGGGGCTGGAATCAAAGGAATTGCCTATTCAGGTGTCCTAAAGGAACTTCAGGAAAAAGGCATTCTTCAGCACGTAGAACGCGTCTGCGGGACTTCTGCTGGTGCAATTACTGCATTGATGGTTTCACTTGGTTATTCATCAGAAGAAATCTACCAACTTATTTCAGATACGAAATTCCAGAACTTCAACGATGGACAATACTTCTTTTTGGGTGGTTTCACTCGAATGTCCAAACATTATGGATGGTACAAAGGAACAGCCTTTATTCATTGGTTAGAGAAAAGCATTGAAAAGAAAACGGGAAACAAAGACATTAACTTTGAACAATTAAAAAAGCAAGGATTCAAAGACTTGTACGTAACGGCTACCTGCCTGAATCAACAAAAGTTGTTGGTTTTTTCAAATGAAACCTATCCCTTCATGAAGGTTAAGGACGCTGTCCGTATTTCCATGTCGATTCCTTTGTATTTCGAAGCGGTATTCATTGATTCGCTCGGAAATGTTCACCAAAAACCAAAGAAAAGCCTCGCATTGGACGTAGTCGTGGATGGAGGAATCATTGGCAATTACCCCATTTTTGTTTTTGATTCCATCATCGATGGGAAACGAATTCCAAACCCTAAAACATTAGGTGTTCGAATCGATTCCGATGATCAAATTGAAAAGGATTCGCTCAATCAAACCTTGGCTCCCGTTGATGTTTCAAATTTCAATGAATTCATTCAAGCCTTCTATTTAATCGTACTTGAAAATTTAAACAGAAACACCTTAATTAAGGAAGACTGGGACCGAACCATTTCCGTCTCATCTGTCGGAATTGGACCGAAAATTAAACGCTTAAGTCAAGAACAAAAATCAGCCCTGATGAAAAGCGGGGAACTTCATACACGGATGTTTTTTGATCGCCCCTAAATACACATTTCTATTCAAATTAGATGTGCCATTCATGCTCAAATTGCGTTAAAAATTGAAGCATAAACGCATGTCTTTCCTTCGCAAGTCTTTGAGCACTCGGTGTTTCCATGCGTTCTTTTAACAATAGTAGTTTTTCGTAAAAGTGATTGATGGTGTGGCTTTTTGCTGAAGCGTATTCCTCTTTCGTAGCGTGAAGTAGGGGAGTAATGCTTGGGTCGTACAGTGGACGTTCCTTGCTTCCGCCGTACGAGAATGCACGTGCAATTCCGATGGCTCCAATAGCATCTAAACGATCGGCATCACGAACAATCTTTCCTTCGATGGAAGTGGCTTCGTCTGAAACAAGTGCTCCTTTGTAGGATACCACTTGAACGATCTTCGCAACACGGTCTGCTATTTCGAAGGGACAATTCAATTGATTCAATAAATTCAGAACTTCACGAGATCCTGCATCGAAATCACCGCCATTGTATTTGTGATCTGAAAAGTCATGCAACAAAGCAGCAAGGGAAATTTCATCTGCATTTCCTCCCTCCATCGATTGTAAGTAAAGGGCAGTTTGCCAAACACGCTTGATGTGAAACCAATCGTGGCTACCTTCAAGTCCCGTGAATTTCACTTCAACGAGCTGGGCAACTTGATTGATTAAATGATTCATTAGATTTTCGTTATACGTCTGGTAATAGAAATTCCATTTACCTGGCAACGAAGTAAATAAACGCCATTTGGCAATGATTGCACATTTAAGGTGGTCTCATTACTTTCCTGAATCAGCATGCCATTTAAATCATATATCTCGACATTTCCAACCTTTTCAGGACTAGAAATGTAAATGGTTTCACTGCTTGGATTTGGAAAAATCACGAAGTCGATAGGATTTGGTTCTTGAAGTCCGGTCGCATCCTCTTTACGTACCTCGATGTCGTCGATGTATAATTTGAATCCATCCAACGTTACGTTGACAAAAGCTACATAAATCGTTTGATCATGGTAACCTTGTGTGAATAAATTCACATCACGATTTGTCCATTCGAAATTCTCACCTTCAATGAACCCAATCGTATCTGTAAAACTAGCAACTTGGTTATCCGTGGATGAAACGAGTACTAAATAATCATCTGGATACGATGGATCATGTGATTTTGCATCCCATTCGATGTAATTTCCATATGCTCCAAGCGCTAGAGGAGGGGTAATCATCCAGCGACTAGCTGAATCCAATGCGGTGAAAAAGGAAGTGGATGCAGCGACAGTATTCAAGGCGTTTTCTGGGTCAACAACTGAAATCCATGCACTCGTGTATTCCGCAACTAATGGATCTGGTGTATTTCCGTCGTTGTCCACGATTGAATAGTTCGCTGGGATTCCTTGTTGGAAATCAGTGGACAAAATGACTGTTTGAGCAAACGTCGGTAAGATCATCCAGGTAAAAGCAAGCGTAAGTAGTTGTTTCATAATGTAAAATTAAGCTTTAATGCAGCAAGTTCCAAGAACACGAATCCGCTCACATTTTGTTACTTAGTCGACCAAAGTGATGAGTATGTCGTTGAATTCTTGGTAAAAGAAATCAAACTCCATTAAATGGTTTTGAAAGAAGGCATAAATCTTCGGCCAATCCGTTTTTTCATAGAAATTCACATCAGCTAATTCCCAGGAAATGCGACCGATTACTTGTCCTTCAGCGTTATGAAATGCTGGATCCCAAGAGGTAGGTATGGACATTGCATTTTCAAGAACGACCTTCAATTCAGTCAATTGCTCCCAAAAAATGGCTTGAATTCCCGCATCGCGAAATTGAACGTCGTAGCAAATCGCTGTTTGATGTCCCGTGCAAATCATGCGCAAATACGTATTTTTCACTTGGGTAGGATAATTCGCCCAATTCACACG
>Ga0208592_1000336_pt1 | contig 14238 bp, 15 predicted proteins | sample LakMenE18May10ns_FD_150712 | JGI IMG/M metagenome (GOLD analysis project Ga0208592, IMG submission 150712) | Freshwater microbial communities from Lake Mendota, WI - 18MAY2010 deep hole epilimnion ns (SPAdes) | ecosystem: Environmental > Aquatic > Freshwater > Lentic | place: Lake Mendota...
GCCTTAACTGCAGCACTTTTCGCTTGCGGCAACGACGATTCGAAAATTGAAGCGCTTGAGCAAAAATTAAACGAGCAGGAACAAGCTCTTCAAGAAGAAAAACAAGCGGACCTCGAACGAGAATTATCGGATAAAAATGCTGAGATTGATCGTTTAAAAGGAAATGGAAATAAGTCAAGTGAGCAAACGTTTCATGCACGAGGATCCGGGGATTATCCGGAAGCTTCGCAGCGCATTTTATCCTATGATGACTTGGCAGGCATGAGCAAGCGTGAATTGAGGTTCATGCGAAATGAAATATTTGCACGTTACGGATACATTTTTAAATCACAAGATTTAAAAGACCATTTTTTAGCACAATCTTGGTACCAACCATTGTACAACGATGTTAATCACCGTTTAACCCGCATCGAAAAGGAAAATGCAGATTACATCAAGGCCTTTGAGTAAACGGACTAATCACCTTGTTCCATTCCTTCAAACCCAATAAAATAAAAGGAACCATTTGATTCGCGGAAATACGCTTTATATCCAGATTCTGTCTCAAAATTGGGTAGTTCAGAAACAACATAGATGTTCTCTAGATTTTCGTATTTATTGGTGATAAAGGCCCTCATTAGTTCACTCATGTAACCATCTACATACTTCACGATGGCTAGTCCTTTGTTGTTTGGGTAAAATGACTTTTGAAAGGTTTTACCAATAAATGCATTTCCGTTGACATAAATCTCAACCCCATTTTCTTTAAATTGATTCTGTGAAATTTCGCTGTCATCCAAGAAACTACAGTTGATGGCATAAGGGAAATCAATGTGTTTGATGATTGAATCTGTCAAATTCATTTTAGCTTGAAAAGTCTCCCAGAAGTCCAGGAAGCGTTTAGGTGCTGCATTTAGTGAGGTTAGTTTTGGGGTTGCCGTAGAACCTGCAGCAGGTGCCGGTTTCATTAAATAAATCCCAGAAGCCAGACTACAACATGGCTCAAACGCATTGTATTTTATCAAGATTGACTTTATTTTACCATCGTATACATTCGCTTGAATGAAGTTATCTTCGTCGTCATAGGGATGACAGATGAAATCACCACTGGCATTTCTAGTTAAATAAAATCTTTCCCAAGATTCACATGCACAGCTTTCACTTGATTCCAAATAACATTTTATCTCAATCGTATCATTCGTAACTTTTATTCCCGTAATTTTATTTTTTTGAAATTTACCGAATTCGTAGAGGTTAAAGTTTTGGCTAAAGGTTTTCCATGCAAGGAGGCAAAATAGGAGTAGGATTGTATATTTCATCAGAATGTTTTAAACAAAACTAACGTTATTTTATTTAAAATTGGAATGAGCTTATTTTTTAATTCGAAACGTGGTGGTCAATCATGAATAGTCTCAAGCATATTGGTTCAATCCTGCTATTGATCATAAGTGTTGTTTCTTGTTCTACAAAGCAACATCCTCCCGTTTCATTTTATTATTGGAAGCAGACTTTTGAGATGTCCAAGTCACAAAGGCAGTTGCTTCAGTCTTGTGGCACGAAGCGCTTGTATGTGAAGTTTTTTGATGTCGTTCTGGACGGAAATCAACAAATAAAACCCATTTCAAAAATTGATTTTCAAGCTTCCGTAAATATGGAGGTAGTGCCATGTGTTTTTATCCAAAATGCGGTGTTTGAGCACACAGCGAATACGAGCCGCTTGGCGGAAAAAATGACCAAGCTCATTTTGTCAATCGCTGCAAATCAATCTTTACGCGTAAAAGAAATACAAATCGATTGCGACTGGACAAAAAGTACCAAGGCAGCTTATTTTTCCTTTTTAGAGGCAATTCAAGCAAAACTTGGGAACATCGATTTGGCTTGCACCATTCGCTTGCATCAGATTAAATACCAGGAAAGTTCAGGGATTCCGCCGGTAAAGAAAGGACTATTAATGTGTTACAACATGGACGACATCGACGATGTGACTACGCCAAACTCCATCGTTTCCAGCAAGGTATTGAAACAATATGTAAACGAAAATACGGCGTATCCGCTTCACTTGGATTTAGCCCTGCCTATATTTCAATGGGGCTTGGTTTTTCGCTTGGGAAAATTGAGCGTGATCTCGAACGATATTTCTATCCAATCGCTCAAACATCCCGACATTCAAAAAATAGGGGAGAACAGTTATTTGGTGAAGGACAATACGAGCATCCATGAAACAAATTTATGCAAAGGCGACTTGATTCGATTCGAATCCTCCTCTTCTCGCGAACTTTTTAAGCTTGCTCAGATTTTAAAAGAAACAAAGCTTACCTTTGAACAACTGATTTATTACCATATTAGTCAAGAACATATTCACTCTTACCATGCAAACACGTTATCAGCGATCAATCGCCTTATTCCTTAGCCTCGTCATTGCGTTTCAATCCATTTCATGTGCTTGGGAGCCGTACATGGAATACGACATGTTGTTCGATCGAGACATCGTGTTTCATCAAGCCAAGAATAACCAGACTTACAACGCTTGGTATTACAACCAAGAATTGTATGCTTTTGAAAGTACACGGATTCAAAATGCCGATAGTTGGGTGGATTTTTTGGAAGGTGCTTATAGTAGAAAAGCACTGACTTCCTTCATATACCGCGAAGAAACTACCTTTGGGTCAAGGGACAAGGAACTTTTAAGTTTGAGGAAAAACCGAACCAAAGCGCTGAAAGCACCTCAGAAAGAAACGCAATTCGTTGATTGCATCGTTTTTGCATTGAAGGTGGAGAAACTGATGGAAAACTACCAACCAGATCCTTGGGAAGAGGAGCCTATGAAGATTAATCAAGCCGATTTCACTCCTCTAATCAATCAAGCAAATGCACAGATTTTGGCCAATCAAGATCCCTTTCTGAAAGAGCGGTATGCGTTTCAATTGATGAAGCTCTATCGATATAGCAAACAGTACAGTGCAAGTATAGCCACTTTCAAAAAGCATTTCGAAGGAAAACAAAGCATGATCAGTTCATGGGCCATGGAGCATTATGCTGGAGTCCTTTCTGAAACGAAAAAAACAGCAGAAGCCAATTATTATTTTGCCAAAGTTTACGTGAACTGTCCGTCCAAGCGAAGCAGTGCGTACTTGAGCATGAAATTATCCTCAGCATCTGATTTTGCTCGCACCCTAAATTACTGTGTGAACGACGAAGAACGAATGGCGCTTTATTACATCCATGCGATGCAAACAAAGTCCTTAGCGATGGTCGATCTTTCTGAAATCACGAAAACACTTGGAAACCATGAATATGCGCGCGTTGTGATGTCGCATGAAATCAATAAATTGGAGAAAATCTTGTTGCCTAAGGCCAAAACGGAGGAAGAATTCGAGTACCAAAGCGACCGTATGAAGGAGCTGCAGTTATTGAAAGGACAAGTGCCAGCCTATTTAAAAGAATTGATCACTTTAAGTCAAAACATGGCGGTTCAGGACGATGCGGATGCTTTTTGGCAATTATCCTTGGCTTATTTGTATTACTTGGATCATGAGCACGAGGCTTGTTCAGCGACATTAAAGGCGATTCAACCCGTTAGTGATGAAACGCAAAAACAGCACGACATCATTTTTATCATCAATTATTTGGATGTGCATCCCACACTGAACGAGGAGGACGAAACCATTTTGGGGGACAAATTATATTCTTTGAATGAAAACAATCCGAATTACCCTTTTCTTGGTAATGACAATTGGCCCATGGAGCGATACACGAATGCTAACTTTCTAGTGGATGAGTACAATACAACCAATGAATTTATCTTCCGAAAAATTGCCGAGCGATACAAGGTTTCGAACACATTTGTTTCAACGATTTTTTCAGGGAATGTCTTTAGTGATTTATGTCAGAAATCAGCATTAGCAGTCGATGTCGAACAAAGTCACTCACAATTTCAAGTGACCCTAGCGGACATCGATCGCATTTTAGCCGATTTAAAACGAACGCCTGAAAGCAAATTGACCCTTTTTGCTGCATCCTATTATTTTCAAACGCCAAGTAGCACTTATTCGGAGGAAGTAAGGAAACTGCCAACCTTGCCTTTCCGTATTTGCGAACAAAAGTTATTGGAATTAAAAGCAACTATCTTATTGAGGAATCCAGCATCGATTGACCAAGCCCTGCAAATTTTCGCAGCACTACCTGTTGACATTGCACAGCAATATGTTGTCTACGGATCTCCTTTCACGTATACATCCAAAACCCCTAATTTTTCAAGACACGACGAGATACAAGGTCGTTTGCCAAAAATGACACGATTGGAATTTGCACAAAACGTCAAGCGCTTGTCCACTCAGCCGATGACATCTGAAAATGCCTTTCAGTTGGGAGTGGCTTACTACAATGCCAGTTATTATGGGCTTCAATGGAAACTGTTGGCGTATTATCGGCCGTATACAAGTCCTGATGGAAACGTGGACATGAGCGTAGCTGAGAATTATTTAAAAACGGCACTTTCCTTAGGTGGACTCACCCGTGAACGTCAAGCGCAAGCCTATTTCATGTTGGCTCGTTGCGAACAAAACGTCTATACTTTGTCGAATGGTGATATACCTGAAAACTACATGTACGAGAATTACTTTGACGATTACTTCAATGAAATGAAAGGTTCACGTAACATGCGCAATTTCCAAATCTTAGCCTCCAATTACGCGGGAACAGCAAGTTATCAGGAAATCATACGAGAATGCCACTATTTTGACTACTACCTAAATTAGGTAAGGGTTAATTTTTCTTGAATCATGTAAGTTCTTAATTGGAATAAATCAGTTTTTTTTTATTCCATTGATTTCCCCTAACTTTGTTTCCCATTGTTTTCACTTTGATTACAGTTGGATATTCAACCTAAAAATATTAACGACATGTTACAGCTATTCAAGTATTTAACCTTCACTTTGGTGATCGTTTTCGCAATGTACTCATGCCAGGAAGCACCTAAAGCCAAAGAGGTAAAAAAAATGCCTTCAAATAGCCTTCAGTTTCAAATCAGTGGTAGTAATAAATTGGATGTCACTTTTTCATTGGTTCTTCCTGAAAAGAAGGTGAAAGAATACAGTTTTAATGTAGAAATCAATCAATTAGGTGATAAAAAAGATTGGAAAGATACTACTTGGAAGCATGCAAGCCTTGATACAGGTTTAACAAGCTTTTTAACGTACATACACGACCTTCCATTTGAGGGATCAAGAAACGCTACTTATGTGTATAAAAACAATGGATTTACCTTGGAAGAAGCATTTCAAGGCGATGAAATTGATACGGCCTTGTTGCGCGTTCGCATGATGCGCCTCATCGAAAAGAAGGAGGGATCGGTAAACCTTGCGAAGGAAGCAATGTACGTGAAACCAAAATACACGAAAGACTCAAAAGAATTAGTTGCTGCAAAACAAGCATTGGAACGTTGCTTAAACAGTAGTTTTAGTTTTTCCCATAATGGAAGAAGTTTCTATTTGAACCGAACCAAAATCGGTCCCTGGCTTGGTTTAGATGAGAACCTAAAAGTAAAAGTAGACTTTTTTGGAGCGCAGGCTTACATGCAAAACATCGCTAGTCAAATTGAAAAACCATTAAGTGAAATCTTGGCGGATTTAGAAAAGTTGGACCCGGCTGATTCCACCGCTCAAACGGTGTTTCCACGAATGAACATTGCCCAAGAAATAGACGAAATGATCAAGCAAATTTTGAAAGGCAGCAGTGTTTCCAAAGAAATCGTTTTTGTGAACCGTAGTTTGCCAAAAGGAATCAAACAAGGATTGAAAGACTTTGTCGAGGTAAGCATCATGGAACAAAAATTATGGGTTTTCAGAGGTGGAAGCTTGATTTTAGAAACTGATGTCGTAACAGGCAATGAAAAACTTGAACGAAACACGCCTGTTGGAGATTTTAAAATCTTATTTAAAACGCGCGACAAGGTATTGAAAGGACCAGGTTATGCTTCATTTGTATCTTATTGGATGCCGTTTTATCAAGGCTATGGTCTTCATGACGCGACATGGAGACGACGTTTCGGAGCAAGTATTTACCAAGATGGCGGATCACATGGATGTGTCAACATTCCACCTAAAATGGCGCCAGTAGTTTACCAGAATGTGGAAGTGGGTATGCCAGTAATCATTCGGAATTAATTCCCCGGTTATTGTAATCTGAAAGGACAGCGTAGTGGATTTACTCCTCTGTAGCTGTTGCTTTTTTCGATTTTCGGTAGGTGTAGCTTTCGTAAATGAATCGTTTCGCAAAGCGCACTTGTTTGTCTGAATTGATCAATTTTTTATAGACGTTTGCATTGACACCAAAGTACTCGTAGCTTGATCCATCCGTAAAGGTAATTTCCAAAAGAAGTCCTTTGTGCTTGTAATCTGCAATGCCACATTCATTGATGGTTGTGGTGTATTCTTCTAAATTGGCCTCTTTTGTTTCCGGTGCAATGCTCACCAAGAAATGATAACCATCCGTCACTTGTCGGCCCATAATCGCGGCTTCTTCCTTCAAGGGATCTCCATCTTGAAATTTATCTGGATGCCATTGCTTCACCAATTTACGGTAGGTTTGTTTCAGCTCCGCCAAATCGATTTGACTTTCAATTTGAAATAATTTCTTGTATTCGTTGATCCGTTTCATAACTAAAGAGTAGCGCACGGGATACCAATCGATTCCAATGCCATTGTTTATTCAAGGCGCGAAGATATGCATACATTTTGAAGGGAACTATTTTTATAGGCTTGTTTATTGTCAATTTTTAGGCTTAAAATAACTTAGCCCTGAGAAATTATCAGGATGTGTAATTTATTCAGTCAAGGTTGAAATGAATACTTCATTTGAGGATTAATCTAGCATTTGTAACTAAAACAGCATGTTTTACTGCATGAAAATGACTATTTTCTGTTACTTTTAAGTCTAGAAAACTTAAGTTACTTTTTATCATAATTGACCGATTCGTTTTCTCTGTTCTTTTGACTTGACCCAAAAGAACCAAAAAGTCAAGTCGGTAAAAATAATTTTCTAAAACTATGGAACATTCCAGTCATTTACCCAAACTCGCAAACGCAGTTACCTGTAGCCTTTCAGGACTCCAGACTGCTGAGCTCAAACATGGGTGCATTTCAGTCATTTATCCTTGTTTTAGTAAAATCATTTTAAAGGGCGAATAAACCTAGTTTCCTAAATGCAAGTCTTTCTTCTGTCTAAAACGCTAAAACCCTTTAATCATAATGGTTTTAAAGCTTACATTAATACGTTTATTGGACTTTGTGATTTTTTATCTTAATTTAAAGTATATGGTTAAAAAGGTTTATCAATGGGCAAAAAACAGGTTAACACCTGCAGTATTTATCGTGGTGTTGATCAACGTTTTCGTTGCGCTTTTATTTGCGGTGATTCAATTGCTAACAAATGTTGAGTTGCAATTCACCTTCAGTATGTATCCCACCTATTCAGATGATTTTCATGTCTATCAACTTTTCACCTTTATGTTTGTGCATTCGACAGACCTCATGCACGTGATCATGAATGTGTTCTTTATTTTAATGTTTGCACCGGTTATGGAACGAAAATTAGGTGCTGCAAAATTCATATTGGCTTATTTTATCTGTGCTTGGATGGGATTTTTGTTCATTAACTATTCCTATTACAAGGACAAATCGATTGTTGAAAAAAGCATTAAGGCAATCGGTATCGATCCACGGAGTATTCCTTTGGATAATCGGCATGTAGTTAAATTAGATTACCTTTCCTCATTAGAACCGGAGGAACAAAATATAGTAAGAGATTATAATTGGATCACATCAAAGTCGAATGGTGCATCTGGCGCATTATTTGGATTCATCGTTTTTTACTTGTTACACAATTTGCTGAATTATCGAAAGATCATTTACCTCCTGATTGGTCTTTATTTGGTTTATGACAACATCAGTTTATATTTTGCCTTTCCAAGATTAAGCGATGGTTCGGTATATGCCCATTTAGGAGGAATGTTTGCAGGATTATTATTGACCATTTGGTTTTTTTGGAATCAAAAAAAACCGTTTTTAAAAAAGGAATAAAATCTGAAATGATGAACGGCGTCACATGAATCATTCAATAATCTCCCCGCCAGGAAGGACAAAGCGAAGAACCGAGCCGTCTTTTTTTGTAACTGAGCATGTAACCATGTCTTCACCTAGGCCATCGAATTCAATTTTTAACGGGTTTTGACAAGGCAAACGCATCCAATTTTCACCAGAAAATGCGACGTATTCGTTTGTCAAAATGAGTGGACCATAATAAGGTATGTCGTAATAGGATGTAAGATCCTCTTCCACCATGGCATCTTCTATAAATGAATATACGCCCAATTTTCCATTGCGTTTAATAACAGAATAGGGGGATGATTCATTCGGAGGGATAATGAGTTGTTCTGCGCGAAATTGACCATCTGGTTTTAAATAGTGGTAGTTCGGGTCTGGTAAGTTATCTTGTGTTGCCTCGTCCCAAAACAAGTATTGAGTATATTGAAGGTATCGATAAACCAGTGCCTCGTTTTCTTTCATCGGAACAATGAATCCACCGTAATACGAATGGAATTCAGTACCCTCGAAAAACACTTCGTTCGTTTCTACATGACCTGTTCCATCTATTTCATTGTGCCATTTTCGATTCCCCTTGATGCTGAGGAAATGCCCTTCATCTAACAGGAATATCGAGTCAATGGAGGAAGTGGGAATGCGCACCGGTGACCAGCCTTTCGTTCGAAGCAGGTCCAAGTTGAAAACAACCCATTCTTTGTCATTTTTACCTACCCATGTACTTGAATTATCCTCTTGAAAAGCTACAGATGTTATGCTTTGAAGGGAAAAAAATTCTTCGTGTATCAAGTTTCCGGAACAAGTTCCTAAAACGTGTGACTTGCCGCTTTCTGTTTCGCTGAGCACGTAAAAGGGAATACAGGCACTGGTACTGGTAAATTCCACACCTGTGGCAAAGTGCGATTTTTCCTTATCGGTAAATTCCATGAGCACTTCCGTTGGCTCAGATAGGTTCGCTGTTTTCAATAGATTTTCTAAACTTTGACTCCATCCCAAAAGGGGAAGAAAGAGGGCGATAATGGATAGCTTCTTTGTCATATTAACGTTTTTTATTTCGCTTGGTAAATTAAAAATGTATGGTATCCGTCTGCTTGAGCGACAGCAACATAGATCTCTCCAGATTCGTGAGGAGTGAAATGGATGAAGTACCCTGTTTCATTTTTTTCAAAAGGAAAGTATTCATCTAACTCATTAATCAAGAAAAATTCCTGCGCTTGGGAAGCGGTGATTTCAAACGAAACTTTTTCCTTCAATTTAAGGAACTTTGTTTTTGGTGCTTGAACGAGTTTAAACGAGACATCAACACTCAATAACTCCGGTAGATTAATGGGTTTTTTCGTTTTGACTTGCGTCAATAATTCTTCGGCAGTCAACCATCCCAAATCAAATGCACTGGGATTCAAAGATGGAAGTCGTTCAAATTCTTCAAGGGTGGTGTTTTGAGCTAGAAAATTCTCATAGGGGATTTTCGCGAGGTGCGTGAAAACGGAATGTTTTGGATCAACGTTAAACCATTGTTCGTCATAATCCTTTGTCGATTTCAATTTTCCACGACTATCTTCCGTGGCGCTTCCTTGTCCCCAAGTGGCATCGTAAATTTTCCAAACTCCGTCAATTTTTACTGCGTTCCAAGCATGGTTCGACTCGTCAAAGGTATCACCTTCAGAATACCCAAATCCTTTGGCATATCCACTAATGGTAATGGCTTCGATTCCGGTTTTTATGGCGATTTCCGTGAACAAATCAGCAAATCCGGCACATACTGCCACGCGTGTTTTGAGCACATTCTCTGCGGAGTTATCACCAAGTTTTCCTGAATTAAATCCTGCATCATTGTAAAGGATGTTGTCGGTCATCCAAATGTAAACAGCACGGGCCTTTTCTAAGTCAGTTCGGGCGGATCGATTGATGTAAGAAGCAATGTCTGCAATCGTTTTTTCTGAGGCGTCAGGACAATTCCGCATGTACGCATCGATGACATTGAATGGATTATCTTTCGTCTGGAGATTGGAAGCATTTGATAATAAAGATACCGTCATACAAAGAATGATGTATGGAATTTTCATGTTTTTAGGATTTAAGGTGTAATGTATTTCTTTCAATTGGTAACAAAAAATCTGTTTTTCTTTACTTCATAAATCAAGATTCTTCGCTTTGATTCTTCATTTTTATGAGGTCGGCTATGATAAATGCTGGTTCTTCGCCTTCATCCATGTATTTCTGAAAAGCCCAATAAACATCTTTGGAAATACGGTGGTGCCTCTGCAAGTGTTCCTCTAATTTCTTTGGATAGATGTCGTACAAGGCGAGTTCGTTTTGATAAGAAAATAGAACAATGTTTAGTGGCACATTCACCACCACTTTCCCAAATATCAATAGGTTATTGAGGTGCGCGGCGAGCACAAATAGATCTGTGGCTAGTTCTTTCGGGAATTTTGCTTGGACGACCACATTAAAATGAAGTTCACCTTCGCTCAGTGCATAACGAAAATAAGCAACTTGATGTTCAGATAATGGAAAAATAGATTCAACGTATTTCTCGCTTTCAAATGCGCCATAGCGCCAATTGTGTTGCTTGTTCAGTCGAATTAACTGTTTCCAAACACTGGCTTCTTGTTGCAAGGTGTCTCGGTAAATCGCACCGGTTTGTTCGGGTATTTCAAAGGATGGTCGCCTTGCTTCCTTCCTCGTGTATTCCTTCATTTTTGCCTCCTTTTCCTTCTTTTCAATCGTTTGCTGTCTTCGTTTATTCCGAATGTTACTGATGAAGGCTAGAATTCCCAACAAGGGTAGGAGGGCGTATGCGCTATCATCCATGTGTGAACGTGTTTGGTTTTTCGCCTAATGTGGATTCAAAAAATCCAGCTTCATCTAACTTTATTTCCAGCTCCTTCCAATCCACCATCATGCCATATTCTGTTGTGATGTTTCTTCGCATGGGTGTTCCTTCCGAAATGTCGTCGATGTACAATTGGTTTGTTTCTTTCGCGCGTTTCAAGTCAAAGGATGGTGGGTCCAGTTTCATGGGAAGGAATTTTTCAATGGCTTGCTTGATTTCTTCAAAAGAATGAATGAATGCCAGTGCTTCGTGGACGTGTTTCACATCAATGTCTGCTCGGTAGGTGTTGAGGATAAGTTCGTGTCCGGCTGACTGCAAGCGCGCGAGGACCTGAATCGAACCAGGATTCAAAGCACCAATTTCAGGAAAACAATGTTCGACAACGGTTCCGTCGAAATCTAGGTAGATTTTCATTGGGTAAATTTTAAGTTAGGAAGTGAACTAATTCTCGGTTCAAAAGGATTTTATGCGTTCCTTCAGGACTGGACATGATGCTGTAAACTTGATATTGTTGTTCCCCGACAGCTAGACGAAATTTACCTCGAATGCGCGCCATGACTTCGTTCATGTTGTTGTCGGTAATGTCAATCAAACGGTCAATTGCTAAATCGATGGATTGATTGGATGCTTGATTACACAACATCGCATAATGGCTTCTTAATTCCGCTCGATGGTCCACCAAATGGCTTCTCATGATTCCTTCTGGATGATTTAAATACAGGAAGTAAAGTGCTTTTTCTTTCGGATTTAAATTGATTTCTAGGTCCCCTAGATCACTTAAGAAAATGCGTTTACTTAAACCCCTGATTTCCATTTTGCTATTCTCCATCAAAAGCAAGGATCGCTCGCGAAACAATAAATTTTCACGTAATCCGTCCATAATGGTAAATAATTGTCGTGCATGACTGCGATTGACATCTCGCTCGGTAAGTACCTTCATGCAATCATTGCAGAGGTCACCCGTGCGCATTTTTAAAATTATTTGTGGTTTTTTGGCACAAAAGTCCATCATGCATCCTCGTGGTTCCTTGTGCAGGTGGTTCAAGGTATCGACTTGACTTCGGAACATCATGCTTCTCATAATCCATGCGGAAATTTCATAGGCAATGGGGAATCGGCTATCCAAATCAGTTCCAAAATAGTAGTTCCAATGATTGGTTTGAATGAAGTAATTCTTCAAGGTTTCGTCGAAGCAACCAAACCAATTGTGTTCGTTGGATTGATCAGTCAGTAAAATCACGTGGTCCTCCTTGGGCAGTTGATTCTTTTTACGAAAATCCTTAGCAATGTGAAACAATTGATTCCAAGTCATCACCTTTTCTTTGTGAGGAAAGGTGATTCGAGAATAATTAGCTTCTCTTGATTCCTTCATGGAAAAGTTTAAGTTTGGTGGTTCCTTTTTTTCGAAAGCATCACTGTCTTCATAAATCTTGAAATCGGATGATTCGGGCAATGTTACGGGTTCTGAAGGCACAAACTCGATGCTTCCTCGATGTTTACGAAGGAGGTTGAGGACATGGTTAAAGTTCTCTACTGGATATCCTGTTGCACGAATGAGGTGTACCTTCATACTTCTTTGTTGGAGTTTAATTTACCTTCTATCCTTTCTGCTAAAGATATCAAAAATGTCCCGTTTTAGGTTTCCTTTTGATTTCTCATCTGCATACATTTTTATGGAGTCACTCACGTCACCCATGAATCCTGCATAAGAAGATTTACTAAAGTTCATCACGTTTTCCTTTCGAATATTAAGCATATGTGAGGTGTGAATCGCATCAAAGTCCGCGCCAAGGAAACTAAATGTCCATTTTCCGGTCTCATCCAACTCCTTGATTAAGTGTGCTACATCATGATAGGAGTACATTCTAGATGCATTTTCATGTCCGTCAGTGATGATGATGAGTACAACTGACATTTTGTCTTCGGCTATGTCTGCCCCGTATCGGTTCTTTATGCTGTAAATGGATTTTCCGATTCCATCAAGCAGAGCAGTTGCTCCGTCCGGATTGTAGGATTCAATAGACAAAGGTTTCAATTCAGCTACATTTCTGTATTGGATCAAATCATGCACTTCTTGATTGAAAAAGGTTAAAGAACACAAATAGGTTTCATTCAAATGCGTTTGTTGAAGTTCTTTAATTGTCTTTAACTGTGTGTTAAATCCTGCAATGGTTTCAGCCTCGATTCCATTCATAGATCCACTTTGGTCGACGATAAAGTGGTAAAGCGTTGTTGTGTTTTTCATAAGTGTTGTTTTAAATTATTGGACAAATATTTCTTCTTTTTTAACCAGCAACATCTTTTCTGCAAGCTTGCAAGGAAAGCTTTTTGTTTTCGGTATTGACAAACCTTTGCAGTGACATTCGTTGATTGTTTCACTATATCCCTCGCCAATGAAAAAAAGAAGTAAGCGTATTTTAACTTTTTACACGGAGCATCAAGTGTGTTTTGACAACATCCAAACCGCCTCCTTTTCCAAATCACCCTTGAAACCTTATCTGCTCATGCAGCGCATGAAAAAGAAAGAACTCACCAGTGCGTTTCGTTTTCAATCGAATTTCCAGCCGCTTTCGAAACAGGACTTTGAATTAGCACACACCGAAACCTATGTGCACAATTTCTTCAATGGGGAAGGAAACTATCGTTCTAATTCTCTTCCGTGGTCCAAAAACTTGGTGCATAGTGTTGGCTTCACAAACGCCTCATTATACGAAGCGAAAAAACACGCACTTCTTCATCCGCAGACCCTTTGTTTTGCTCCAATATCCGGAATGCACCATGCACAACCAGAACGTGGAAGCGGATTCTGCACCTTCTCCGGACAAGTCATTTCAGCCATCAAACTCTACGAGGAGTTCGGTGTGAGTGGTGCTTATTTCGATCTCGATGGGCACTACGGCAACAGCATCGAAGATTCCCGCTGGTTTAATTCTGCCATCGAACTCGCGATCCCGAAGGGATGCAACGTTAATCCCACTGGGACAAATGAATCGTATGTTGCATCGTTCCAAAAAGGCTTAGAACATGTCGGAGAACTGATCAAAGCTGGAAAACTACATTATGTGGTTTTTGCTCATGGGGCAGATTCACACGAGGACGATGACATCGGTGGTGGCTGCGATACCAAGCACTGGCTTCTCTGTGCGCAACTTTTCTCCGAATGGGTCAACGAAATTTCCATCGCAATCGGCAAACCACTTCCGGTCACGCTGGCATTGTTTGGTGGATATCGTTCCGATAACTTCGAATCGGTATTGGACCTCCACTTAAAATCCCTCATGACTTGTGCACGTATCATTTGCAAACATCCACAAAGAGAGA
>Ga0208592_1000337_pt1 | contig 14161 bp, 13 predicted proteins | sample LakMenE18May10ns_FD_150712 | JGI IMG/M metagenome (GOLD analysis project Ga0208592, IMG submission 150712) | Freshwater microbial communities from Lake Mendota, WI - 18MAY2010 deep hole epilimnion ns (SPAdes) | ecosystem: Environmental > Aquatic > Freshwater > Lentic | place: Lake Mendota...
GAGGCTGGTGCTTTTGGAAGTTGTTTCCTTGTTGATTTTGTATAGGCAGAACAAAAGCCCTACAAGAATCAAAGAAGATACCAAAAGCCACTCTAAGCGCCAGGCAATAATCCAGGACCCGTTGAAGATGTTGGCAAAAATGAACCAAGGGGTAATCCTTTGGATTACCTGGTTGTCTGTGAACAACTGAGTAAAGGTATAGATAGTAAGACCTAGGTAAATCAAACCCCAGATACCGAAGGTGAAGTCAATCGGTGCAAATAGGGTTGTGTACTTATCGGATACTCCCCCAACGCTTAGCCCATTCAGAGGAAGGGCTGTTGCCACTGAGTTCATAACCAGCACGAAGACAAAGCTTGCCAATGCAGCTATGCGTGCTGGTAAGTATGGGGCCATGTCTTTGAGTCAACCACACGTAGGGGCAAAAGGCCCAGCCTGTGGCTTAGTTGCCCTTAGACACCGAGAACACATCTCCAAACTTGCCGGCTTCAAGAACCTTGATAGTCAGACCTTCAACCTTGACCTGCTCACCTTTTTTGAGTGGGGCGTCATAGTAAACAAAAGGTTTGTAAGTTAGCTTGCGATTGGATAGCGTGACCATCTCAACACCGTAGCTTTCTCTGGGGTCTGTGGTGTCCACGGTCCAGACAAGAAGGCCTTGGCTGGGCTTACCCAACTTGTAGTTCAGGCCAACAGCTCTCATGGATTCCAGGACTACAACCTTGGTTGAGCTAATTGGAATAACAGCTAGTTTTTTAGCATCTGTTCTGATTCCTGAGGGTCTCAGCCAAACATTGCTTTCCTTGGTTGGGTCTAGGCAGGATACTTGCGAGTCTTTGGTGTATCCGATAAACCACTTCTCCCAGCCCAGCAGGTCAGTCTTTGAGTGATTCATCAAGCCCCACTCTCCAATCCCTGGGAAGTTCGGGTTGGTTCCCCGATTGTTCTGCCAGTACTCATTTCCAGTGTGGTGTTGGAGAGTGTATCCACCAGCGTGATGCAGTTCGTGCATCCAGTTCAGCGGTGTGATCATTGGGAAATGGGGCACAAATTGAGTGGTGTAGGTGGCTGGAGGAACTGACATAAACACCACCCGGTTGCCATCAACGGTGTGAGTACCCATAAAGCCCAGCTCAAACACCCCTCGTGGGGACCCTGCTGGCGGAATGACTAGAACAACATCGAACTTTGAAAAGTCAATCTGGCTGTCAACTTCAGAAATGAACTTTCTTCCAAAAGCCTTGTTTGAAGTTTCCCCGCCTTTGTCATTGTCATGGTTGATTTTGTAGGGACCCACTGCAAATGGCAGCTTCACAGCAGTGCGCTCGAATGTGAATTGCTGTCTAGAATCTGACTCATTGATATAAGTCATCCAGTCCTTGAGGAAGTTGAAGTACTGGGAGTATCCCGACCACGGGCTCTGCTTTTGCGGTAGATCTTGACTAACGAAGGGTAGGAATAGGTATCTCGTCGAAGCCGATGGATGAGGGGCATCGATTTGATACTTTGGGAAAGCTCTTATTCCAGATCGTTGGCCATCGCTAATCTTGCAGGCTTCAGCGGACAAAAGGTTTGCTTCTGGAGAAAGTGTGGTCTTCGGAGCCCCCACAACGGTGGTGACCTTCTTGACTGTTACTGGTCCTGCACACATTCCTGTCTGTTTGGACCAAGTGTTGAGCTTTGAAAATGCCTTGACCGATGTGTCGACATCGCAAGGTCCAGTCCAGGCAAATGCTCCTGCCGGAGCTACTGTTGTGAATCCAAGAACCAGGCTTACAAAAAGTCCTGCTTTAGCTAGTTTCCCCATGGGTTCCCCTCCCCTCAATGTTTTAGATGCTAGCAGGGTGGCCTGAACCTTTCACATATCTCCGCAACTCAAACTCTGGGACTTTTGGATGCCTGAAAACGCTTTACTATCGTTTCATGCCGTCAAACCCCAACCAGCTACTAGAGCTGAAGATTGCTGGCCGCTACCGGATGATTCCGGTGTGGGCCAGCAAGTTATCTTTTGAGGTAAGGCCAGGGCTAAAGTTTGACTCTCGTGCTTGGAAGCTATGGAAGCCTGTGCTGACACTGCTGAATGAGATAGCTAAAAAAGAAAAGCTCAAGATCAACTGGGTTAGAGTCCACTCTCACTTTGGCCTCAAGGGAGATATTCCCCATGCCATGGGCTGGTGGGACCATGAGCAAAATGCTATGTTCCTATGTCATTTTGATAAAGAGACCATGCTGCATGAGGTTGGTCACGCACTCTCCAGTGGTTACCATGGCGACCCTTGGGCTAAGCAAGCATCCAGGCTGTATTTGAAGTATCTAAAAGGCAATCAGCTAAAGGGCGCCATGATTCAGTTAGCTCACTACCTATCGGGTAGAAGGGTATACAAAGCCCTCTACGGTGAGAGAGCTCCTAAAGCTCCAGAGATTGCGAGCATGTGGAAGGGCTTGAAGCCCTAGTCATTCAAGCTTTTTGCACCACTGACCTCAAATCACTTAGATTGACTAATTGGTCTGGACCAATTAGATTTTAAAGATGAGGATCTTCGCTCAAAACTCTTTTATCGATGGCATATTCCAACCTGCCACCATCGAGGTATCAGACGATCTCATTTCCGGCATCGAACTTGGTCCCCTTGCAGCTAATAGAGAAGTAGAGATTCGCTATGACCGGGGCTACCTGGTTCCAGGCCTTATCGACCTTCAACTCAACGGTGTGGCTGGCGTTGACTTTTCTTCTGCGAGTAAGCAGCAGATTGAGACTGCATTTGCAGATCTCCCACAAACAGGGACCACGAGTTTGTGTCCTACGGTTATCACCTCGGCCCCTAAGCAAATACAGAAACAGCTGGATATGTTCTCGAAAATGGGCCATGTTGCTGGATCGGCAAGAAGTTTGGGAGTTCACCTTGAAGGGCCAGTGATTTCATCAGAGAAAAAAGGTGCCCATGCTCTGGGTCATATTCTTTCTGGAACTCAGTTCCTAGCTTCCGGAATAGACCTCGGGCAGGTAAGGATTCTCACTCTGGCACCTGAGGTCGAGGGAGCCAACGAGGTTATTGGCTTGGCCAAGGCTAATAACGTTCTAGTTTCCCTAGGTCACTCAACCGCTGACTCAACTCAAACTAAGAAGGCTAAAGAACTTGGTGCGAGCATGGTGACTCACCTTTTCAATGCGATGCCCAAAATTCATCAACGTGAGCCTGGTATTGTCACCGCAGCTCTACTGGATGACTCTATGTTTTTTGGCCTGATTGTTGATGGCGAGCATGTAGCTCATGACTTGGTTGACCTAGCTTTGCGCTTAGGGGCAGACCGTGCCGTTATCGTCTCTGATGCCTCGGCGGCACTTCTAGCAAAGACCGGGCAAAAGGTTCAAATGGGTGGCACTGAAATTGTTGTCTCCGAGGAGGGTGTTGCCAAGCGAGAAGATGGCACACTTGCCAGTTCTGGCTTGAGCCAGCTTCAGGCTATTGAAGCCAGGGTTCGAGGTGGCTTGAGCCGTGAAGTTCTTCTGCGCTCGGCAACTATTATTCCTGCAAACGTCCTTGGAGAATCAAGGCTGGGCCGGCTGGCAGTAGGCGCAGTTGCAGACATTGTTCATTACCAAGTTGACGCTGTTCCGATGGTGGACATGGTGCTTATCTCAGGAGAAAAATGTCCACTGTAATGCGAACCGAAATTGCTGAGCAGCCGCTAGTTGCAGCTCAAACCCTAATGGCCGTCGAGGCCCTTACTAAGGATCTTGCCTCAGCGAATCTTGCAAAACCTGAAAAGGTGCTGTTTATCGCCCGCGGGACCAGTGACAACGTCGCCAGCTACGGCACTTGTCTGATACCAGTAATTGCTGGCATTGAGGCCTACTCCCTTTCACCATCACTGCTTAATAGCTATCAGGTCAAGCTGGATCTTAGAAATACCCTGGTTTTTGCCATCAGCCAATCGGGTGAAACGGCAGAGATTGTTCGGGCGGCTCGAAAAGCCAAAGACTTTGGCGCGACTGTTATTGGCATCACAAACAATTTAGGTTCAGGGTTAGAAAAAACCAGTGATTTTTGTTTGGTGACTCCGGCAGGAAAAGAACTCGCAGTTCCTGCGACAAAGACCTACTCGGCTGCAGTTATTGCTCTGGCGGCAATTTGCTCGTTTTTGTTTGACTCATCCGAACTTAGGAATCAACTTGAAATGGTTCCCGAGCTCATGACCAAGCAATTGGCCGCGAAAAAAATTGATTCGGGAATCGTTAAGCTGCTCGCAGGTGCGCGAACAACTGTCTTTGCTGGGCGCGGTCTGGCCCTTGGGGGAATTTTGGAGTCGGCCCTGAAGCTCAAGGAAACCTGCTCAATCAACGCGGTTGGAACTAGCGTTGCTGATTTTGTCCATGGGCCAATTTCTGCTCTTGGACCCGATGTCCCACTGGTGATTTTTTCAGCTGATTCCCAATCGCCAATTTATCCGGGACTTGAGGATCTAATTATCCGCGCCCAAAAAACCGGAGCACCGGTAGTCACCTTCGGTCGGTTCACTAGATCTTCGGAATCCAACTTACACATCTCGGTTCAAGCCGAGGACTACATGGAATTGATCTCGCCACTGATTATTGCCATACCAAGTCAGCTACTGGCCGCTTCCGTGGCCGATGAAAAGGGATTGAATGCCGATTCCCCGATAGTTCTGAGTAAAGTCACTCAAACCGTCTAAAGAACTATTCTTCCAGCCGCACGTGATAGGCGAAGTCGTATCTATCTCCTGGTCTGATTGAAATGCTTCGCTCGATTTCTCGGCCACGGATATCAAGAGCAATTCTTATAATCTCGAAGGCTGGTTCGCCCTTTTTGGCATCCAAAAGCAATGCTTGGTCTGCATCAAGCACTATAGGTGAGATGTGCTCTTCGGCACTTTCAAGTTTTACGCTGTAGTCATTTTTCAAAATTTTGTAGACCGAACTGGAAAGATCTTTTTCTCGCAGGTCTGGGGCAATCTCGCTAGATACGTAGCAAACTTCTAGCGACATTGGGCGGTTGTCCCCGAGTCTTAGTCGTTCAATTTTTAGAAAAGGGCCAGCCGGGGAGTTATCACCGGGAACCTGGGAGACCTGGCTTACGGTCAGAAGCTTCGAGGCTGGAACCATACCTCGGCTAATTAGCTCCTCGCTGAAGGACATTAGCTTGAGGCGCTTGGTGACGCGTCTTTTAGCAACGTAGGATCCTGATCCGTGAATTGTGTAAATGATTCCCTCGTTTTGCAAAGTTGCGAGGGCTTGGCGAACTGTTTCGCGGCTGACGCCGAATCTGTCAGCAAGCTGACGCTCGCGCTCTATTGGAGAGTCCGGATCTTGTAGCTTCAACTCACCTTTGAGTTCAGAGATAAGCCAGTCCCGCTTGGAAACCGATGAGCCATCTACGGCCTTGGCTCCTGGTTGTGGCATGCTATCCCCATGACTATCTCTATAGGTTTTGACATCGGAGGAACAAAAATCTCCGCTGCCTACATTGTAGGTCAGGATATTGTTGCAGTTCAAAAGCTTAGCTACAACCGTAGCGAGCTAATTAGCGACATTGCGGGTCTGTATAAAGAATTAGTGTCAAATCGCGAACCTGCCTCGAGAATCGGGGTTTCTTGCGCTGGCCTAGTTGATTCACGCGCCGGTATCGTCCGATTTGCAGGCAACCTAGGTATGGATCAGTTTCCTCTCGGTCCTGAATTGGAAAAAGCCTTGGGAGTCCCTGTCCTAGTTGAAAATGATGCGCGCTGCGCTATTTGGGGAGAATTTTCCAAAGCTCAAGGTTCTTTAGGTAAGAATGTTGCTGGGCTGGTTCTAGGGACCGGGGTCGGTGGCGGTTTGATCATCGACTCCAAACTAATCATTGGCAAAAATGGGTTCGCCAGTGAATTTGGACATTTGCCGGTTACTAACTCCAATCGAAGATGCGCCTGCGGACTTAACGGTTGTCTAGAATCCGTGGCTGGTGGACGCTCCTTTGAAGAAAGTTTTGAGGCCACCACTGGTCAATCCCTCACGGGCGAACAGCTCGCCGAAAGAGCCAGGGCCTCGGACCCTTTAGCCCTCGAGGCATTTGACGAGGTTGGCAAAGCAATTGGTCAGGTCATCGCCCAGCTCGATACTGCGTTGGATCTGGATTCCCTGGTCATCGGTGGAGGCTTTGGTAGCACGTCCGATATATGGCTAGAAACCGCCAAAGCCAGCTACCGGCAGGGCCTAGTTGGTTCGGCAAACCGGGAGAATTTGAGGATTGTCATCAGCCAGCTGGGTGAGCAAGCCCAGCTATTTGGGGCCGGATCGCTGAGTTAAGGGCAAAATCACATCTCTATACAGTTTCCCAAAAAGTGGACATTTGGCAAAATAAATTGGTCTAGACTTCTTTTCAACCGCTCTGTGGGCAAGCCACTGAGTCGGTCTTCAAGGAGGAAGAACTAATGAAGCTAAGAGGAAAAAGGACGGCTGTTGCCGTTGCGTCTGCTCTTATTGCGTCACTGAGCGTCGTCGGTGTAGCACCAGCGGCAAACTCAGCAGACCCAAGCTCCATCACCGTTTGGATGATGGGCGACTATGAGAGCTGGCCAGGTGCAGTCACCATGGCAAACAAGGAGTTCAACAAGAAGTACCCAAACACCACTGTGGTCATTGAGAAGCAGACTTGGGCCGATCACTTAACCAAGTTTGAAGCAACACTTGCATCCAACAATGTTCCAGACGTTATTGAATTTGGAAACACAGAAGTCACAAAGTACGCTGCAGCTGGTGCGCTTGCTGACCTAACTAGCTACAAAGCTGGAATGGACAACAGCAAGACCTGGCTAAAGGGTCTAACTGACGCTGGAAGCTACAACGGCAAGCTATACGCAGTTCCTTACTACGCAGGTAGCCGTGCGGTTATCTACCGCACTGACATGTACAAGGCTGTTGGCGCAAAGATTCCAACTTCCTACGCAGAGTTTCTTGCAACCAGCAAGAAGGTTCAGGCAAAGTACGGAGCAAGTAACAAGAACTTCTCTGCTATTCACATGCCAGGCAAGTACTGGTACGCAGCGATGTCATTTGTTTACGATGCAAAGGGGTCTATCGCCAAGAAGAACTCAGCTGGCAAGTGGGTAGGAAACCTTTCCTCACCTCAGTCAATCGCTGGTCTAAACCGCTTCAAGGAGATTACTTCAACAATCACCAAGGCAAACAAGTCCGGAACCGAAGCTGAGCAGTGGAACGTCATGGCCAGCTCTGGTGCAGGTGCTTCCTACAGCAACGGTTGGGAACTAGGTCTGGCATCTGGCGGAAACGCAAAGCTTGCTAGCAAACTAAGCGCCTACCCAATGCCATCAGTCACAAAGGGTAAGTATGCTCCAGCGTTCCTTGGAGGATCTAACCTTGCAGTGCCTGCTAAGTCAGACGCAGTAGCTCTTGGAGCAGAGTGGATTAAGCACTATGTTTCAGCAAAGTCGATGACTTACATCGTCACCGAAGGTGGCGCACTTCCTAACAACACCGCTTTGCTTTACTTGGTGCCACCAGCCAACAAGGCCTTTGCAGAAGCTGCAAAGAGCACTTGGTTCGTACCAGCAGCAAAGAACTGGGTAAATGTTGAAAAAGCACAGGTCCTCCAGACAATGCTTTCCAACATCGCAACCGGAAAGAAAACTGTGGCAGTAGCTGCTGCAGAGGCGGACAAGGAAATTACTAAGCTTCTTACCGAGTAAGTAGTTTCATTAGAAAACCAGAGGGGGCGGATCAAGCAATTGGTCCGCCCCCAACTAAATCTCGAGAGAGAAAAATGGCAAAGACATCGCTGACAGTACGGGGCGCTAGGTTCAGCATCTGGCCTTACCTGCTCGTGGCTCCAGCGGTTTTGGTAGTCGGTGCCATTCTTGGCTACCCAATTTTTCGACTTTTCGAACTGTCCTTTCAGAAGTACGGCATTGAAGAGATAATCTTCGGTGCCGCCCAGTACATTGGCTTCGAAAACTTCGCAACAATTTTTGCCGATGAAGAGTTCTATCAGGTTTTATCCAGAACTCTTGTCTTTACCGTTTACGCAGTCACCGTTTCAGTCGTTCTCGGTGCGATTTTGGCCCACGCCCTATTGCGGATGTCTAAGCCGCTTCAGATTGTTGTCAACAGCGTCTTGGTCATTGTTTGGGCCATGCCACAGCTTGTAGGAATCTCCATCTGGCGATGGATGTTCAGCTATGACTTCAGCGTGATTACCGGTTCAATTCAAGCTCTTGGGTTCGATATTTCAAATGTGAATTGGTTTGAAAATCCAATTATCGGTTTTGGAATTATTGGACTTGTCGTAATTTGGGGCGCTATCCCCTTCATCACGATCTCCCTCTACGCCGGTCTAACCCAGGTTCCCAAAGAGTATGTTGAGGCTGCCGAGCTAGATGGAGCAACAAGGTTTCAGGTGTTTAGAAACATCTATCTGCCATTACTTTTACCGATTTATGTAATCCTGATTTCACTTTCCATAATCTGGGACTTCCAGGTCTTTGCCCACATCTGGGTAATGCTCGAATTTAGACCAGATCCGGAGTATTACACCCTTGCCGTTTACGCCTTCCAAACATCATTTGGAATCAGTGAATACGGCCGGGGCGCTGCAATTGCGGTAGTCATGGTCGTTATTTTGCTAGCTGCAACTTTCTATTACCTACGCCGGATGATCAAGGAATCCAAATGAAATCAATATTTCGAGGTGCCAACCTGACCGGTCTAGCGTTCCTACTATTCCTAGGATTTCCGGTTTATTGGATGGTCTCAACCTCGTTCAAGGATCCAGAAGATGTTCTGGTAGCAAGCCCGTCGCTTATCCCAACCAGCTTTTCGTTGGAAAACTATGTTCTGGCCTTTGAGAAGGAATACTTCATTGGCTCGATTATCAACAGCGCCATCGTTGTAAGTGCAACTGTTGTAGTTAGCGTTGTGCTGGCTCTAACGGCATCCTTTGCTCTAGCCCGAATCCAATTCAGAGGAAAGAGCACTTTTACAGTGTTGATTCTCTTGGTTCAGATGGTTCCCTTGACAGCGCTTATCATCCCGCTGTTTCTTCAGTTGAGCTCGCTTGGGCTTGTAAACACCCAGCCTGGTTTGATAATCACGTACATTGCCTTCGTTCTACCCTTTGTGATCTGGACCCTCCGGGGTTTCTTGATGGGCATTCCTCAGGAGCTCGAAGAGGCAGCTCTTGTAGATGGTTGCTCTAGACCTAAGGCTTTTGTTTACATCATCTTCCCTTTGATGGCGCCAGGGCTGGTGGCAACCGGGGTGTACGCATTTATTCAGGCCTGGAATGAATTCTTACTGGCGTACATCATCATGGCTAGCCAAGAGAACCAAACTCTCCCGGTTTGGCTGGCTGGATTCACAACCAGAACCGGAACTGAGTGGGGTCCGCTAATGGCAGCGTCCGTCATCGCGGCAATTCCTGCAGTTGTATTGTTCCTGATCTTCCAGAAAAAGCTTGCCGTTGGAGTAACTGCTGGCGCGATCAAGGGTTAGCTTTTGAAGCTCTCTTATAAGCAACGGGAAATACTCGGAGTCCTAAGCCCAGGCTTTGGCGGCACCGAAATCCCTCAGTACATCAGGGGCTATCTTGAGCAGGGCCTTGGAGGCATAACGCTCTTTGGATCCAACACGCCAGATTTAGAATCCACAGCAGCATTGATCGCGCAAATTCGAGCCATTAATCCGGATTGCATTATCTCGATTGATGAGGAATCTGGCGATGTAACCCGCCTTTGGGCTAAATCCGGCAGCCCCTTCCCTTCCCCCTATGTCCTGGGCCGAGTCTCAGACGCGACATTTACTGAGTCGGTATTCCAGCAGCTCGGTGCCAATCTTGCCCAGCTCGATATTGATCTGACCTTTGCTCCGGTTCTCGATCTGGCAATTTCAAAAGACAATCCCATTGTTGGGGTCCGGTCTTTTGGTTCAAATCCCGAACTGGTGTCCATCGAAGGTGCAGCGGCAGTTAGAGGCTTAGGAAGGGCGGGAATCTCAACGGCTCCGAAACACTTTCCTGGCCACGGAAAAACCTCAGCCGATTCTCACCTCGACCTGCCAAAGATAGAAGCTTCACTCCAAGAGCTAATGAGCGAGGACCTGCTGCCTTTTTTTGCCGCCATCAAGGAAGGTGCTCCAGCCATCATGATGGGCCACCTGCTAATTCCTTCCGTTGATTCCAAGCCAGTTAGCTTGAGTAGCGTTTGGATTAACGACATCCTTAGAAACAAGCTAAATTTCCATGGCGTCGTAGTGACAGACGCCCTGGATATGGGAGCACTGGGAGGGCTCGAGAACATCCACCGTTCATCGATTGATGCCATCAGGGCTGGAGCTAACTTATTGTGTCTGTCGGGTATTGCAGACCAAAGTAAGATACTGACAAATATTCTCCACCTCGCAGAATCTGAGCTCACCGACGAAGACTTAAATAAAATTTCCAGGTCCAAACAAATGATTCGATCCCTGAGAAGAAACCCTTCTGCTATCTCTTACGTTGAGGACTTGGACACCAGCCGAATTGCTGAAGGATTCGAAGTAATCGGTAATCCAAGACTCGAAAGTGGATCTACAGCTGTTCTATCTCTTGGGGCCGCGCCAACTATTGCCTCAGGCAGTATTTCTTGGGGTTTGGAAGTATCGCTGACCTTGCGGGGCCATGCAATCACTGACTTTGACACCACAAAGAATCAAATAGTCCAATTTAGAGATGCCTGGCGCGATGAGAAAGTGCTGGATCGCCTGCTTATGCTAAGGACTAACCATCCAGACGCAATCTTTGTGGATTTTGGCTGGCCGACTAGCGTTTTTACAGCTAACAACTTGATTCGGACCTTTGGGGCTACCCGAGCTCACGCCGATGCAGTTGCTCAATTCTTACTTGCTAATTAGTTCTTTGAATTCAATCGAGACCATACCGGTTCATGATCCAGCTAGCTCATTACCTATCAGGTAGAAGGGTATACAAAGCCCTCTACGGTGAGAGAGCCCCTAAGGCTCCGGAGATTGCGAGTATGTGGAAGGGCTTGAAGCCCTAGTTAGACATCTCCAATGGGTACCTTTTCACGGGTACCCAAATGCTCTATTGATATGATTGAGTTCTGTATTGGAATCTAGTTCCGAGCAGCAGATTCAGGTTGTGGGACAAATGAAAACGAAGTTGATTCGCACCAGTAGAGCTCTATTGGCTGCAGCAACTGCTGCCGTGCTGTTGGTGCCTGCGGGCGCTACCCCATCGATGGCTGCCGGCATCTCAGCTGGCAATCTGGTATCAGCTCGATCAATTGCCACTTCCCTGCCTGCATCAAGTTGTTTGTCGCCCCATACAAATGGTCGGTCAGATGTTTCTATCGGTAATCGGCTGTCTTCAGGCCGGGCTCCGAGTACTGGGGTGGTGAACTACGTCGTGCTGTTTGTGGATTTTCCCGCTTTAGCTTCCACTAGAACTACTAGAAGTCTTGCCTCTGTGATCTCACCAAAGTCTGAGCGAGAGTTCGCGGTGGAGTCCTATGGGAAGCTTCAGATGAAATACATCTTTCACCACAAGTGGCTTCGGATGCCTAATCCAGCAAGCGACTATACGTTTACAACCTTTGAAGGTCAGAGAGAATACGTCCAAGACGCCATTAAACTAGCCGATTCTGCTGTGGACTTTTCTAAGGCCGACGGTGTGCTTGTGCTAACCGATCCCAGCAACGATGCTTTTGCATATGGCCCTGCCTTCACCGCTCAAGCTGGCTTTGGGATTATGGCCGATGGCAAAGAGATTCGAAACGGTGCCACCAACGGTTCAGATTTGACCTATTGGGGCTCGCGTTGGGCCAACCACGAGATTGGTCACAACTTCGGCTTACCCGACCTTTATGCCTACCAGGGAATCGAGTCTCATAGGTTTGTTGGCGATTTTAGTTTCATGGGCCTGATAAACGGCAAAGCACCTAGCTTGTTCGCTTATGAAAAATGGGTTTTGAACTGGATTAGAAATGGCCAGGTGATTTGTGAACCCGAACTTGGGAAAGTTCACACCATTTCTTCACTGCAACGCAAGTCAGGTAAAAAGCTAATCCTTGTTCCTCTTGGGGGTAGCCGACAGCTGGCCATTGAATACCGAACAGCTTCTAACTTGGATCTGAAGCTCGGTAGGCCAGGCCTGGTTGTCTATGTCGTTGACAGTGGAAAGGAATCTGGCAACGGACCGATAGAAGTAGTAAGTAGAGCAACTGGAAGCCCGACCGTAGATAGCACCCTTATTCGGGTTGGGAAGTCAATCGAGAGATTCGGCTATCGAATCAAGCTTGTTTCAGTTGTCGGACAAAACGCAATGGTGGATATTAGGAAGAACTAAGCCTTCACACCATGTAGGCAAGCTGATTTCAGACAAATCATTCACAGTAAACGAAAGAATGAAAAACCCCGCCTGATGGGCGGGGTTTTTGCATCAAATCTCTAGCTCTGGCTTGACTACTTATCTAGCAGCCGAGCCTTCCTTGTAATCATCTGAGTTCTTGATCCAGGAGAACAGCTTTCTAAGTGTTCTACCAACAGCTTCGATTGGGTGGGCCTCGCCCTTGGCTCTTAGAGCTAGGAACTCAGGGCCTCCGGCATCCTGGTCGGCTACGAATCGCTTAGCGAAGGTGCCGTCCTGGATGTCAGTTAGAACTTCCTTCATACGTACCTTTACCTCTGGGCCAATAACCCTAGGTCCTGAGATGTAGTCGCCGTACTCGGCGGTGTCAGATACTGACCAGCGCTGCTTGGCAATTCCACCTTCGTACATCAAATCAACAATTAGCTTTAGCTCGTGAAGAACCTCGAAGTAAGCAACCTCTGGCTGGTAGCCAGCTTCAGTTAGAGTCTCGAAGCCGTACTGAACTAGCTGGCTTGCTCCACCACAAAGAACCGCCTGCTCGCCAAATAGATCTGTCTCTGTTTCCTCAGCGAAGGTGGTCTTGATAGTTCCTGCACGGGTACCACCAATTGCCTTGGAGTAGCTAAGTGCTAACTCCATTGCTTTGCCGGTGGCATCCTGCTCAACAGCAATAAGGTTTGGTACCCCCCGGCCATCAACATACTCGCGACGCACGATGTGTCCTGGGCCCTTCGGAGCAACTAGGAAAACATCGATGCCAGCTGGTGGCTTGATGTATCCGAAGCGAATTGAGAAACCATGTCCAAAGACAAGTGCGTTTCCAGCTTCTAGGTTTGGCTCGATTGACTCGGTGTAAAGATCGCGCTGTCTAGGGTCCGGAGCAAGCACCACGATGACATCTGCCCACTTGGCAGCATCGGAAGGAGTAAGAACCTTGAGGCCCTGCTCTTCAGCCTTAGCTCTGGACTTGGAGTCTGCCTTTAGACCAACGACTACGTCAACGCCTGAGTCTTTGAGGTTTAGCGAGTGAGCGTGACCTTGAGATCCAAATCCAATGACGGCAACTTTCTTGCCCTGGATGATTGATAAGTCGGCGTCCTTGTCGTAGAAAATTTCTGCCATTTGTCTTTTTCTTTCTCCTATTTGTCTTTACCCGCGACAACCGAGGGTCAAAGTGTTCTTTTCTTACCTATTACTTGGAAATCTTTTCGCTGATTGACTTAGAGCCTCGACCCATAGCCAAAACACCAGACTGGACAAGCTCCTTGATGCCAAATGGCTCAAGGACCTTGACAAAAGCTTGGCACTTAGAGGCATCGCCGGTGATTTCAATGATCAGGGCATCTGAAACCACGTCGATAACTCGGCCTCTAAACAGGTCCACCGCTTCCAGCACCTGGGAGCGGTTGGCTGCATCGGTCTTAACTTTAATTAGGAAGTGATCCCGCTGGACGGCCTGCTCAGGCTCTAGTTCAACGATCTTGATTACGTTGATCAGCTTGTTTAGCTGCTTGGTGATCTGCTCGAGAGCTAGGCCTTCAACCTGAACCACAACGGTGATTCTTGAAAGCCCTTCGATCTCGGAAGCGCCCACAGCCAACGACTCAATGTTGAAAGCGCGGCGGGCAAATAGACCCGCTACGCGGGTAAGTAGTCCTGGCTTGTCTTCAACCAGAAGGGAAAGTACATGTCTAGACATCTTTATTCCTGCCCATCCCAAACTGGAGCTGCGTCTTTAGCAAACTGCACCTCGTCGTTTGATAGACCTGCTGGAACCATTG